>Ga0209134_10000001_pt1 | contig 278309 bp, 246 predicted proteins | sample LauGreSp1BDMLBSN_2_FD_187566 | JGI IMG/M metagenome (GOLD analysis project Ga0209134, IMG submission 187566) | Freshwater lake microbial communities from Lake Michigan, USA - Sp13.BD.MLB.SN (SPAdes) (version 2) | ecosystem: Environmental > Aquatic > Freshwater > Lake | place: Lake Michigan... | reverse complement strand
GATCGCCCACGGATGATTTCCGTACGGTCTTGATCCCTAATTTATCTAATTCAAGACTGATCCACTGCGTGTTCGTATCTAAGATTTGCCCGTAAAGTATCTCATCACCAATGGTAATAATTTCAGCCTTAACCATTAATTTTCCTTAATTTATACGAAAATACGATTAATTTTACATCCATGAAACATTCTGAAATCAATTTTAAAATACAATTAGACGACCAAAATATCCCCGAGCAAATCTCTTGGTCAGCTACAGATAATCCGAACGAAGGCATCGAAGAAACGAAAGCCATTTTAGTCGCCACTTGGGATCCGTATCACAAAGGAACATTAACATTACCACTTTGGACAAAAGATATGGAAGTGTTAGACATGAAACGTTTTTTCATCGAAATCGTGGGAACGGTTGCGGATGCATCCTTACAAGCCACAGGCGATAATTTCTTCGCTCAAGAATTAGAGGCCACCTGTCGTACGCTATCATCGCATTTACAGAAAGAAATCGTAGCGTTAGAAAAAGGCGCTAAATAAGCATGAAAAAAATACTCCTATTCCTGATATTACCCTTTTTAGGATTCTCACAAGGCATCCATTTCAGTTCGGCTTCCTCTTTACAAGAAGCTAGATCAGAGGCTATCAAGCAAAACAAATTGCTTTTCATGGAGATTTATGCCCCAGATTGCCACATTTGCAATTCCTTTAAAGGCGTATTTACCCAGCCAGCAGTAGGAGCGGTCTACAACAAGAACTTTGTCAATTTTCAATTAGATATTCGCAATCCAGCGAATCAAATGGCACTAAAGCAGGCAGGAATCATTGTAAATGCGACGCCCACGTTTGTTTTCTTTGAACCTAAGACGATGAAAATTGTTCAGGCGAGGATATTTGGAGAAAAGGAGAATTCAGTCGGAATGGTTAACGGCATTGGAACGAAAGCGGCTAATCCGGCTGAGCAAGCAGCTCAATTCCCTAAGCGTTTAGCAGCAGGAGAAAAGAATCCGGGCATGTTGATTAATTATGCTGAATATGCGCGTATAACGGGAGATACGCTAGCAAATATCAAGGCGATGAATGCCTATATCACCTTATTAAAACCAGCCCAGTATAGCTCCCAATCAACCTTCAATTTAATGCAAGTGGCCTTAATGAGCCACGATAATCGACTTTTTGATTATTTCATTCGGAATCTAAACTACTATAATTCCATCTATGACCCATCCGTGGTGCGAATGATTTATGAGAATATTTTCCAAATCACTTTAACCAGTTCGCGTGCTAATCAATTAGGCAATGCAGGCCTGATGAAATTAAAAGCCCAGATGGCTAAAACAGGATTAGATCGTTCCAGTATCGTTCGTAGAACCTGGATGCTTGAATCTGATATGCTTTTCAAGCAACGAAAATCAACGCAAGCGATGAAGGTAATCGATGAATTAATCAACTCGATGCCCGGCGCTTTAGGGCCCAAAGAAAATCAATTCTTGTGCGACTATGTTAAAGGCAAAACAAAAGATGCGGCTGCTTTGAAAAAAGCAAAGTCCAATTGGTGCTTGTACGGAACGAAATAATTAGCGAATAAACGCACGGTAAGTCATCACAATTAAACAAACAATAAACATCAAGATCGAAATCTTATTGATCGTGTGCATCGCGCGTATATTAAAGTTCGCCGGTGCGCCAGGTTTTGGCTTTTGAAACACGCGAATAAAATAAGTGAATACTTCGCCTACTTTGAATTGTTCTCTTAATCTGCTCATTTGTTTATTCGTTTACAGACGGCTCACGCCAATCCCCATGTTCTTTAATTAATTGAATTAACTCATCCACTGCAGAATCCGCAGGCACTGATTTCTTCACTACATCTTGCCCTTTATAGAGCGCAATTTTATCTTTTCCTATTCCTACATACCCATAATCGGCATCTGCCATTTCACCTGGACCATTCACGATGCAGCCCATAATACCAATCTTGATGCCTTTTAGGTGATCGGTTTTCTGTCGAATCATCGCTGTCGTTTCTTGCAGATCAAATAAAGTACGACCACAAGAAGGACAAGAAATGTATTCCGTTTTAGAAATACGCATTCTACTTGCTTGAAGCGTCCCAAAATTTGTCGCATTGCACAAGGCTTCCTTATTTTTGGAATGATTCAGACTTAATAACAATCCATCTCCTAAACCATCAATAAACAAGGCACCTCCATCCGTAGGGGCGAACAACTGAAATTGATCGTCTGAAATAGAACTATAATTCAGCTGGATAATCACCGGATTAATGATTCCCTTTTCAATTAAATGAAAGAAGGCACGTCTGATAGCCGGCATCTGATGTACATTCGAAGAATGAAGAACAATAACTGTCTTTTCATCAAAAGAATCAGCGCCTGCCACTAAATCTGCAGCGTCTAGGGATACGAAATTTAACGTGGAATGCTTGTGAGTAGCAGATTGATAGGCTACATAGTCAAATAAAGGATAGACATAGTCAGAAGGAGTCCAAACCGAAGCATCCTGAATTTGACGTAAGCCATTAGGTAACATAAAATCAAGTGACTGCTGGCCTGTATAAATAAAATCCGCACCTAAATCATTCATCGCCCATTTATCCGGTTCAGGCAAATAGAAATGGCCTATGGCCTTCAGATCGGCAATCGTTATGTTAGACCTAGTTGAGAAATCAGCGATTACGCGAGGAACTTGGTGTCCACCAATCGAAAAAATTTCTGAAGTCTTTCTTCGCGAATGCGCAAAAGGATGAATAGGGGAGTCAAAAGTTACAGAATCGCCAGAAAATAGGGATATAGGATCCTGAGACGCTGCTCGCGTATCATACCGACGCACCAAGTCTTGTGCTACCGGAATTTCAAATTCTGGATCTTCGGTTAAAGAAACACGAATCGTATCACCTAAGCCATCCTCTAATAAAGTGCCAATCCCTACAGCCGATTTAATTCGACCATCTTCTCCATCACCCGCTTCAGTCACACCTAAGTGCATGGGATAAGCCTTAAATCCGCCATCCTTTAATTTTTTACTCAATAGACGGTAGGCTTCTACCATCACCTGTGTATTCGATGATTTCATCGAAAGCACGATATTGAAATAGTTTTCATCCTCACAAATACGTAAGAACTCTAAAGCCGATTCCACCATCCCGTGTGGTGTATCACCATAGCGACTTAAAATACGATCTGAAAGCGAACCATGGTTCGTTCCAATACGCATCGCCGTGCCATATTCTTTACAGATTTTGACTAATGGAAGAAATTTATCTCGAATTCGATCTAATTCGGACGCATAAGAAGCGTCGGTATAATCAATCGTCTCAAAGCGCTTTTTATCCGCATAGTTTCCAGGATTGATACGTACCTTCTCCACGATTCTAGCCGCTAATTCAGCTGCGTTAGGGGTAAAGTGAATATCAGCCACTAAAGGCGTGGTATAACCTCGCTCGCGCAATCCTTTGCGAATATTCTCGAGGTTTTGAGCTTCCTTAACTGAAGGAGCAGTAATGCGAACTAATTCGCATCCAGCATCAATCATTCGAATGGATTGTTCAATGGATCCTTGCGTATCCATGGTATCTACCGTAGTCATGGACTGAATCCGAATAGGAAAGTCTGATCCTAAATAGAGATCTCCTATTTGTACTGGAATCGTACTGCGTCTCTCATACGCATACAGCGATGAAGCATACTGATTTCCATCAACGATAAGGGGATCTATCAAATTCAACATTTTAGACATAACAGGATTAATACGCAAAAATAGGCAATTCTACTTCCAAGAACTCTTTTTATGTCCAATTGTTGCGTAATAATAGATAAAAATATAGCAAGGTATCAAAATGAGGTAGGCACTCTGCGTATTCCCGATTTGGTCCGCTATTTTACCGTATAACAAAGGCATTAAGGCACCACCAGAAATCATCATAATGATAAAAGCACTTCCAATTTTAGTAAACTTCCCTAATCCATTAATTGCCAAAGGCCATAAAGCAGGCCACATTAATGCATTCGCTAAACCTAATAAAGCTAAACATAACACCGAATTAAATCCACTGAAGACGACAGCTCCAATCGAAAACAAAACACCTAAAATAGCGGAATAATTCAAGGCCTTTTGTTGAGATAAGTAGTTGGGAATAAAGAAAATACCTATGACATACCCTGCTAACATTCCATACAAGGTATAGGTGGTGAAGCTTTTGGCAACATCCTGACTAAATCCTTGAGAAACTCCGTAATTAATAATCGTATCACCAGCGATCACTTCAACACCCACATATAAAAAGAAAGCTACCAAGCCTAAAACTAAGCTTGGATAGGACCAAACGGAGGCTTTCGCATTTCCGGCTTCCTCCACGGTTTCCTCCGCTTCTACTTCAGGTAAAGAGGAAAACCACACCCAAACCGCTAATACCACTAAAACAGCAGTCATAATTCCGTAAGGCATAATCACGATGGCTAATTTCTCAGATCCACCCACAGCGCTAGAAAGAAACAATCCCCCGAAAATAAACTGGCTCAAAATACCCGCCACTTTATTGCAAATACCCATCACAGAAATTCTTTGCGCTGCTGATTCCGCTGGCCCTAAAATAGTCACGTAGGGATTCGAAGCTGTCTGCAAGAGCGCTAGGCCAGTTCCTATGACAAAAAGTCCAAACAAAAACATCGGATAATTCTCCATCTTAGCCGCCGGAATGAATAATAATGTCCCCACAGCCATCGCTAGCAATCCCATGGACATCCCTTTCTTAAATCCAGTCTTGGACAAAACCCAAGAGGAGGGAATTGCCATTACGAAATACGAGATAAAGAAAGCGAAAGTAACGAGCAAAGAGTCAAAATTATTTAATTGAAAAGCATCCTTAAAAAAGGCAATTAAAACCGAATTCACCCAGGTCACAAAACCGAATACAAAGAAGAGAATACCGATAATTAATAGAGGTCCGTTAACGTTTTTTGATTGGTTCATAGGTTTAGTATTGATCGTTTAAAGCAAAAATTGGTTGATTTTTTTTCCATTTACCGCGTGTAAAATCAGGTATTTGGATAGGAGCGGAGCCCTTTTTGATTGATTCCTCTGAAAGTGGCGCAATGGCAGACCAAGCCGCCGCATCATACACATCAATTGGTGGTGCTACTTTGGCCTTAATCGCCTCGATAAAGGCTCTTAATACAAAATAATCAATCCCTCCGTGACCTGCATTCTCCGCATCCGCTGCGTGCGCTTTCCATAAAGGGTGATCGTATTTCTCTAAATAAGGCTTGGCTTCTTCCCAACGATGCGCTTTAGGCGAAATACCTTCTAAATAGATCGATTTATTGTCTTCCATCCATAAACCTTTCGTTCCTTGAACTCGGAAGCCTAAAGAATAAGGACGTGGTGAATTCGTATCGTGAGTAATGAGAATGGTTTCCCCGTTGACACATTTGATCATCGTTTGAACGATATCACCGCATTTGAAATCCACTTTCGCATTTGGATGATCCGCGCCTCCTTTTTCTACAATGTAATTATGTAGTCCCAAAGCAGGAGTAGCCATCGCCGTTAGATAAGCAAACTGATTTCCACGATTAATATTCAACATCTCCGCGACAGGCCCTAAGCCGTGTGTTGGGTACAAATCTCCGTTGCGATCGACAGAATGTTGGGTGCGCCATTTGGCCTCAGAAAAACCTTTCTCCCCAAACTCCACACCGCCACCATAGGCCTGTTTTCCATCATTAAATTTCACTTCCCGTAAGTCGTGCTGGTAACCACACTGCACGTGGTTTAAGGTTCCAAACATCCCCTGGCGAACCATATTCAACGTCGCGAGAACATCCCGACGGTAACACACATTCTCCAAAATCATGCAATGAGAACCCGTTTTCTCGTACATATTCACGAGATCCCACGATTCTTTCAAGGTAACAGTCGCTGAAACTTCAACACCCGCATATTTGCCTTGCTTCATCACTTCTAAGGCCATCGGTACATGCCATTCCCAGGGAGTCGCAATCACTACGCCATCGATATCAGTGCGCTTAGCTAAATTTTCAAAATCTTTTTCGGTCTTTCCATAGACCGCGGGAGCTGGTCGCCCTTTCGCAGAAACCATCTTTAAAGCGATGTCAATAGCATTAGGATCGATATCACAAATAGCAACCACTTCAACATCCGGCCGGTACATGGCCATCTCCAGGTGATTTTGGCCTCTTAAGCCCACGCCAATAAAACCTAAACGCACTTTTGTTTGTTCTTCTGGTATCTGTCGTAAGAAAGTAGGGAATAAAGCGGTACCTGAGGTATATACTAAGGAATCAGAGATAAATTTCCTTCTTTTCATTTAGTTTATGATAGGTCTAGCAAGTGTTTAAAAGATGAAATTTAAGGAAAATACTTTAAATTTATAAGAATTTAGAAAAAATGACTGAAGCCCCTCGCGTTACCGTATTCCGTAAAGAACATTTCAATGCTGCACATCGTTTGCATAATCCACTTTGGACAGCTGAGAAAAACAAAGAAATATTCGGTTTATGCAACAATCCGAACTACCATGGACATAATTATGAAATAATTATTCAGGTAACTGGAACAATTGACCCAGAAACGGGTTATGTTATCGATACGAAGTTTTTATCGGATTTAGCGCAAACAGAAGTTTGCAAAAAATTTGACCACAAGAATTTAAATCTAGACGTACCAGAATTCGCAGATTTAAATCCTTCCGCTGAAAATATCGTCATCGTGATTTACAACAAATTAAGGGCTAAACTCCCGACCACACTAGATTTAAAAATCAGATTGTATGAAACAGAAAGAAATTTCGTTGAATTCCCTGCTAATTGATAATGACAATTTCTTGTTAACTGACGAGGAAATTGGAGATAATCATGTAGCCACCTCTATCGAGACACCGATGAGGGAGGATGCTTTTGATATTTCTGATTCTGAGAAAATGGCCATTATCGAATCGCATTTCCGTGAAATCATGTTAACCTTGGGGTTAGATTTAACGGATGATTCTTTACGAGGCACTCCTAAGCGAGTAGCTAAAATGTACATTGAGGAAATCTTCAGTGGTTTAAATCCAGCTAATGAGCCTAAAATAGCTTTATTTGATAACAAGTATCAGTATAATGAGATGTTAATCGAAAAGAACATTTCGTTTTACTCTAATTGCGAGCACCATTTCGTGCCTATCATGGGCAAAACACACATAGCGTATATTTCGTCTGGACAAGTCATTGGCCTTTCGAAACTAAACCGTGTGGTCCAATTCTATGCTAAAAGACCTCAAGTTCAGGAACGTTTAACGATGCAAATTGCTAAACACTTACAAAGAGTGCTAAAAACAGATCACGTAGCAGTATTCATCGATGCAAAACACTTGTGTGTTTCTTCCAGAGGTGTAAAAGATGAGGCTACTTCTACCATTACTTCCTACTATGGAGGAAAATTCCAAGAGGAGAATACCAGAAGAGAATTCTTACAATCTATTCAAGCCTAAACCATGGGAAAATACGTTATTGTTGGGGCTAGCCAAGGAATTGGTGAGTCCATTGCTACTGCTTTGCTTGCTGCTGGTCACGAAGTGATTAATTTCGCTAGAAATCCCTCATCAATCAATGGAGTAGAAAACCATACTTGGGATGCCTTAGGAGCGGATGATTCCGCTATTGCTGCCATTACTGGACCTGTAGATGGAATCGCCTATTGCCCGGGAAGCATTAACTTGAAGCCATTTCACCGCTTGACTTCGGCAGATTTTGAGAAAGACTTTCAGATTAATGTGTTAGGTGCAGTTCGCGTCATTCAGGCACTGTTACCTGCATTGAAACAGTCTTCGACCTCATCTATTGTCCTTTTCAGCACCGTGGCCGTTCAAACAGGCATGGGCTTTCACGCTTCCATTGCTAGTGCGAAAGGGGCTATCGAAGGCTTAACTAGATCATTAGCAGCAGAATTAGCCGCTAATAAAATAAGAGTGAATGCCATTGCGCCTTCATTAACGCAAACGCCTTTAGCTGGAGCCTTACTCAATTCTCCGGAGAAAATCGAAGCTGGTGGAAAAAGACATCCTTTAGGACGAGTAGGCCAATCCGAAGATGTGGCTAATCTAGCGACATTTTTGTTAAATCCTGCCAACTCTTGGATTACAGGACAAATCATTGGAGTGGACGGTGGAATAGGATCGTTAAGAACGAGCTAGGGTTTCATTGAAATGCTTTTGGTTTAAGGCCAAATTCATTTGATTCCATTCTATTTTCTTCGAAAAAGCAGCCTGACGAATCGCGCAATCTGCAATCGAACAGTGACTACAACATTCATCTAAACAAGGATCTGCGTGGACAAATATCTCCACGTGGGTGGCTTGTAATTCCTTCAGCATTTCTTCAAAGCCATGAATCTCTTCATGCGTTCTGTGTAAATCCCAATAACGAGGTAAAGTCAAATGGCAATCGATGTGCAAATCTCCGCCATATTGTTGTACCCGTAGATTATGTAAATCAATCCATTCCTCTTTTTTATTCGCTACGACCCAGTCAGTCACCTTTTGGAATAAGGCTGGATTCGTTTCATCCATCAAAGCAGCTACCGATTCTCTCATTAAGTGTATTCCCTGCCAGCACATAAATCCTGCAAACAAGAAGGAGGCGACAGAATCGACCCAATACCAGTGGGTAAAATAGGTAAGCGCCAAAGCAGCAACCACCAAAATCCCATTATAGGCATCCAACCGTAGGTGCTTACCATCGGCAACAAGAGCAGGAGAGTGAGAGGAACGCCCTTTCTTAACTAAAAAATAACCCATTAAGCCATTAATTCCTGCTGAAACAAAGGAAACGGCCATACCTACATCCAAACTCTTCAACTCAGGAGATGAATACAAATGCTGTGAAGCGTGAAGAAAAATATAGGCAGCTGCTAATAATATGAGCACACCCTCTAATCCAGAGGCAAAAAATTCAATCTTTCCATGACCATAGGGATGATTCAAATCTTTAGGTAAAGAAGCTAAATAGATCGAATAGTAGGCAAAACACGCGGCAACTACATTGATAATCGACTCTAACGCATCTGTTAATAAAGTCGTAGATCCACTTGCATAGTAGACGGCAAACTTCGCTGCCATGATGAGCACCGAAACGACAAAAGAAAGAAGGACAAGCCGCTGTTTCATTAGCACAAAGATAGTATTTTTACCGGATGGAAACGGAAAACAATCCTTGGAAAACACTCAATCAAGAAACGGCTTACGAGAATGCATGGATTAGGGTAGAACACCATGAAGTCTTGAATCCGGCTGGAAATCCCGGTATTTATGGAAAAGTTCATTTTAAAAATACAGCCATATCCATTGTTGCTTTAGACTCAGACGGCTTTACCTATTTAGTAGGTCAATACCGCTATACGCTGAATGCCTATTCCTGGGAAGTGCCGGAAGGTGGTTGTTCCATTGAATCCGGCGAATCTACTTTAGCAGCTGCAAAACGCGAACTATTGGAAGAAACTGGACTTGTAGCCACAGAATGGACAGAACTAGGGGAGGTGTATCTTTCGAATTCGGTGAGCGATGAGAAAGCGGTGATGTATTTGGCCCAAAGCCTCAGCCAACATCAAGCCTGCCCAGAAGAAACCGAACAATTAAAAATACGTAAGTTACCGTTAAAAGAGGCGATTGAAATGGCGCAAAATGGCCAGATTACTGACGCCTTGAGCGTGTTGACGCTCCTAAAGGTCCCAGCTTTGCATTTGCTTTAATTCATCATAATCTGTCAAATCATATTTGACGGGCACTATGCTGACATAATTTTCTGCTAAAGCATCTAAATCGGTGTTATTGTTCAAGTCCTCGTTGTGCAAATCTCCATCCATCCAATAATAAGGCTTACCATATGGATCTTTACGCTCTTCGAAACGCTCTCTAAAGATTGCATTGGCTTGTTTCACCACTTTCACCCCCTGCAATGGCATGGAAGAATGTGCGGGGAAATTCACGTTTAGTGTCAATCCTTTAGGTAATCCATGCACGAGGACTTGTTGACAAATTTTGATGATATAATCGTGGCAATGCGAAAAATCCGCATCTGATGCAAAATCGCAAAGGGAGAATCCGATAGCCGGAATACCCTCCATCGCCGCTTCGATAGCTGCAGACATGGTTCCTGAATATAAAACCGCAATCGAAGCATTTGAACCGTGGTTAATACCCGAAACGACTAAATCAATTTTTCGACCTTTCAGAATTTGGTGTTTACCGATCTTCACACAATCAGCTGGAGTACCTGAACACTTATAGGATTGAATATGATCGCCAAAATTATTCGTCTTCTCCACGCGCAACGGTTCACCCAAGGTAATTGCATGACCCATACCAGATTGATGTGTATCCGGAGCGACCACTACGACTTCGCCCATTTCGGACATGATTTCCGTTAGAACGCGGATACCTTTAGAATAGATCGAATCGTCGTTTGCGATAAGAATAAGTGGCTTCATATGTTGTTATTTTGACTGCAATTTACAAATTTTGGCTATGATTTTACGCAAAGCGACGCTCGAAGACATCCCCCTCATTCAAGAAATAGCAGAAGAAGCCTGGAGACCCACCTATGGCCATATTTTGACAGAGGAGCAGACTTTGTACATGATTCCGATGATGTATGCGTCAGAGGTTATACTTCAGCAAATAGAAATTTTCTCCCTGTTAGAATTGGAGGGAAAAGCGATCGGCTATTGTGCTTTCGAAAAGACCTCTGAGACTGAGGGTAAATTACATAAACTTTATTTGCGACCATCCGTCAAACAAAAAGGCGCAGGAAGCTTTGTTATCGAACAGATCAGAAATCAAGCCCGTTCTATGGGTCTTACATCTATCTATTTAAACGTTAACAAACATAACTCCGCGGTAGAATTTTACCTGAAGAAAGGTTTCATCAAAGACCGTGAAATGATCCTAGACATAGGTAACGGCTATGTGATGGATGATTACGTTATGCGATTAATGCTATAGCTTTCTCGATCAAAGACCTAATTTGTCCCTCCGGATCATTCGAAAATTCGTTCGTGATGCGATTCGCTAAAATAGCATTTAATGAAATCATTTCGTGCCCCATAGCGCCTCCAAAGGCGTAATAGGCTGCGGTTTCCATTTCAATATTCGTAATTTCTTCATCACCTAGCTTAGCCGCAGCGACTTTTTCTAAAAAATCGGGTCTTATGGAATGCATTCTTATCGTGCGACCTTGCGGCGCATAAAATCCTGGTGCCGTTAAGGTAACGCCATTATACGCATTCAAAGGCGCAAATTGCGCGCAAAGAGAAGCGCTAGCTTTGGCTGCATAGAGAGGCAATGGATAATCAATTGCTGAAGTCCAAGCGGCTAAAAAATCTTCAGCTATCGACATAGTAGATTCAAAACCATAGAATTGGGCTAAATTATCAAATCCGATTGCTGCAGTCGAGATCAAAATCGAATCCACTGGGATATGCGACTGAATACTACCCGAAGTGCCGATTCGGATGAGGTTTAAAGATCTTTTTACGGATTTCTCCAAACGCGTTTGAAAATCAATATTAACCAAAGCATCTAGTTCATTCATCACAATCTCCACATTATCCGCACCAATACCACTGGATAATACACCGATCTTCTTACCCCTTAGAACGCCTAAATGAGTCACAAATTCCCTTTTATGAACGATATCAGTGATTTCATCGAAAAAGGCAGAAACAGTAGGAACACGCTCTGGATCGCCCACCAAAATAAGGGTATCCGGAATTTGATCAGGACGTAAGTTCAAATGATAGGAACTTCCGTCCGGATTAATAATCAAGTCTGTGGGAGAGAAATAGGTCATGCGCAAATTTATTGATAATTTTCCAATGTAATAAGCCCCTTATGAAAAGCTCCAAGTCTCAAATACAGGCAAATCTTCGTTCCATTTTGGAAAATACGCTAGAAGAGGCCCGAAGAGAATATCTTTTGGCCAAAGAATCCCGCGACTCTGACACAAAAAGTAGTGCCGGAGATAAATTTGAAACCGGTCGAGAAATGATGCAGCGAGAGATGGATAAGCTAAGTGCTTTGGTAGATAATACACTTAATTCTATTGCCAAATTAGACAGACTTGCTGATTTGCCCGCTTCAGCAGTCATTTCTGAGGGAAGCCTAGTAGAAACAGATCAAGAAACTTATTTTATATCCATCGGATACGGCAAACTCGATTCTATTTACGCCATTTCAATTGAATCACCACTTGGATTGGAATTAAAGGGCAAAAGAGTAGGGGACCGCATCGAAATGCGAGGTCGACATATCACCATAAAATCAATCGTATGAAAAATGCACACTACCTCTATTTAGTTCTTTCCCTGGTAGGAGGGAGCATCACCTTTTACTACGTCTATGAGGGAATGATGCTAAATAACGGAAAATTTGATGTCATTGATTTTGTCCAAAGCACTTGGACAGCTAACCCTTACGCTAAAAGTTTAAGTTGTGACTTTTGGACCGGCGCCATAGCAGGCACCTTTTTTATACTGGTAGAAGGATTACGGATTAAAATCAAATACCTATATCTTTATTTATTGGCAACCGTTTTAATAGGTTTTGCCTTTGCATTTCCCTTATTTTTATTCGTTAGACATAGACAATTAGCCTAATATTCATGGAAGAATACATCAAGACCTTTCCGGAGGCCACACAGAAAATTTTAATCGAAGTGCGTGATGCGATTCGTTCGGTCGTACCGGAGGAAACGGAAGAAACGATGTCTTACGGGATGCCCACGTTTAAATTAAATGGAAATTTAATCCACTTTGCAGCCTGGAATAATCATCTAGGTTTTTACCCTACACCGAGTGGAATCAAGAATTTTGTGCAAGAATTAGCGCCTTACGAGGGATCAAAAGGGGCGATTAAGTTTCCCTATCATTCCCCTATGCCTTTGGAACTGATAAAAGAGATCACCTTATTTAGAGTTCAGGAGAATTTAGCCAAAAAGAAAAAAGGCTCATAATTGAGCCTTCTTTTGTTTTTCAATTTTCTCTGTCCGTTTAAAGGACTTGAATCCTAATTCAGGAGAATAACCCACTGAGTTTTTAGAATAATACCCTTTCTCATTGTAAGGACGTTTCCGTGGATGCTCTTTACATTCAGGGGAGCAGGCGCCCTCCATTTCTTTTAGGCAAGACGGACAAATGGCTAAATGCTCATTACATTCTGGATTAGCACAATTGACCATGTGATCTGATTTCGTATGACAAACATGGCATTCGGATACAACCTCCGGGTTTACCGAATTAACTGGCGTCGCTACTCGGTTATCAAATACATAGCAAGAGCCATCAAAATCCTCTCCACCTTCTTCTAAACCATATTTAATAATACCTCCATGCAATTGATACACATCCGTAAAACCTTTTTCGATTAGATAGGCGGACGCTTTCTCGCATTTGATGCCACCCGTACAATACGTGATAACCTTTTTATTTTTCAAATGCTCTATCTCCTGCACATGATCAGGCAAATCGCGCAGATTCTCCATGTCAAAAGTATAAGCACCTTTGAAACGACCTAATTCGTGCTCGTAATTCGAACGCATATCCACTAACACGACATCCGGGTCATTCTTCAATAATTGCTTGAATTCTTTCGGCTTCAGATGCTTACCCGTTCTAACGCGAGGATCAACCCCTAAATCAGAGTGGACAATTTCACTTTTAACGCGAACGTGTAATTTATTAAACGTATGTGCTTCATGATAATCGATTTTGAAGTCAAAATCTGATCCTACAAAAATAGGATCATTTTCTAACCACTTCATGTAAGCATCGCAATCCGCTTTTAAACCAGAGACGGTTCCATTCAAACCCTCTGCTGCGACGATAATACGTCCCAAAAGGTTATTTTCAATACAAAAAAGGTGATGTTTTACTCGGTACTCTTCCGGATTCGGAATAGGAGTATAGTTATAGTAAAGCAATACACTGTAAGGTTTCATCTTCAACATGATTTACAGATTAAACAAAAAATTAAGTGACGATGGGGAGATTCGAACTCCCAAACCTTAACGGCACTACCACCTCAAGGTAGCGTGTCTACCAATTTCACCACATCGCCAAAAACGGTTAGTAAAATTACCAATTATTTACTTACTTGCCAACAATTACGGAACTCAAAAAAATTAGTACAATGGCTTTAGAAATAAGCGGAAAATTAATCAAGAAATTACCTGAGGTTACAGGAACAGGTAAAAACGGCACCAACTGGATCAAGCAAGAATTTGTGATCGAAACACAAGATCAATACCCTAAAAAGGTGTGTATGTCAGTTTGGGGAGATAAAACACAAGATTTAACGCCAGTTCAAGAGGGCGAAATCGTTAAAGTTCAATTCAACGTAGAATCAAGAGAATACAACGAGCGTTGGTATACAGAAATCCGTGCGTATCGCTTAGATCGCACTGGATCTATTCCAGCAGGAGTGGAGCCTACACCAGCTGCAGGCGGATACCAATTCCCTCCATTAGCGGCTGAGAGTGGGGATGATTTGCCTTTCTAGAGATAGGAGAGTATAGATTATAGAGTAGAGAGAATAGATAAGGGGCCCTAAAGCCCCTTTTTTTATTGAAAAGTCTGGAGGAAATGAGTCCGAAAGAAAAATCGCAATCTATACTCTCTTATCTCTACTCTATAATCTATACTCTCTTATCAAGCTCCATCGCTTGATGCACAATATCCGCCTCAATAAACGTATCTCCATAAGGCTTAAAGCCCAATAAAGCATACAAAGGCATCACGGAAACCTGAGCGTGTAAATAATAATGAGTGCAATCCGGGTATTCTTTAGCGGATTCTGAAAAAATATGCTGAATAATTAGGGAAGCATAGCCTCTACCACGCGCTGATTCCAGCGTAGCGATTCGCTCCACCTTAATTCCTTTATCTGTTTTGCGGTATCGACCGGTTGCCACTGGTGTGGCGTCATCAAACAGTAAATAATGTTTGGCTACTGCATCTAACTCATCAAATTCCTCAGAGGGCAAGCACTTTTGTTCTTTGACAAACACTTCCGTCCGAATGGCAAACACCTGTTCGATTTCTTCTGGACTAATCGCCTGAATGATTCTATTTTTCTTGCTTTCCATATGCCTCGATGATTTTACGCACTAAACGGTGACGAACGACATCTGAACCGTCCAATTCGACAAAAGCAATGCCGTTAATTCCAGAAAGGATGCGTTCTGCTTCTCCCAAACCTGATGTTTGGTTTTTAGGCAAATCGACCTGTGATTTGTCTCCCGTAATAATCGTCTTCGATTGAATACCCATGCGTGTCAAAAACATCTTCATTTGCATGGAAGTGGTGTTTTGAGCCTCATCTAACAAAATAAAAGCTTTGTTTAAAGTACGTCCACGCATATAGGCCAAAGGCGCAATTTCAATCGTCCGATTTTCTAAATAAAATTTCAATTTCTCTGCGGGAATCATATCATCCAATGCATCATAAATAGGACGCAAATACGGATCAATTTTCTCTTTCAAATCACCCGGTAGGAAACCTAGATTTTCGCCTGCCTCTACAGCGGGACGCGTGATGATGATTTTCTTTACTTCTTTATTCTTCAATGCTTTCACTGCCAAAGCCACTGCGGTATAGGTTTTACCCGTACCGGCAGGTCCAATCGCGAAGACGATGTCATTCGTAGTGGCGGCATCGACCAGTTTACGTTGATTCGGAGTTTTGGCCTTAATCACGATTCCTTTATTGCCAAAAAGAAGCACGTCTTTATCCTCCACCCACGGCTGATCCGTTTCTTCACCTGTTGGATTCAAAACCGCATCGATGTAGGCTTGCATGTGCTTTTCTGTGAGGGTAGCATGTTTATCCAAATGAGCCACACATGAGTTCACAATCGCTTCGACTAAAGCAATCTGATCATTCGATCCTCGGACGGTTAATTGTTCACCACGAGCGATGATTTTGGACTGAGGGAAGGCGTTAATCAATAAATTGATATTTGCGTTTGCAACGCCTAAAAAGTCAATTAGAGAGACCTCTGAGAGGGAAATTATTTTTTCTAACAAGTAAAAATGGGTTTAAATCGTATGGGAGTAAAAATAAGAAATTCCTGAAATTTAATATCTTCCTTTATAAGATAATTTTGAAAATTTAACGTAAAATTGTGGTATGGAATCTAACACCCCTTCATCCATTTATAAAAAAGGAAATCAGTCTGCTGGCATTCGTTCGCAGACAGGACCCACGCGTTTAAGCGATTTGGGGCTAGGAAAATTACCTCCGCAAGCGGTTGACCTAGAAGAAGCCTTGCTAGGGGCTTTGATGTTAGAGAAAGAACCTTTGGCAAACGTCATCGAATTATTAAAACCTGATTCCTTTTACAAAGAAGGGCATCAGTTGATATTCGAGGCAATTCAAGGTTTATTCCAAGCTTCTCAACCCGTTGATTTATTGACGGTTAATAATTACTTGAAGCAAAATGGCAGTTTGGAAAAAGCAGGTGGCACCAGCTACTTAGCGCAATTAACTTCGCGGGTTAGTTCCACTTCGAACGTTGAATTCCACGCCAGAATCATTATTGAGCAATATTTGAAGCGTCAGCTAATCCAAATATCCTCCGAAATCCAACGTCTATCCTATGAAGACACGTCTGACGTGTTCCATTTACTGGATAAGATGGAGCAGGAGCTTTTTACCATCGCAGAATCCAATATCCGTAAGAATTACGAAAGTATGTCGGATATCTTAAAGAAAGCTGTGGATGAATTAGAAAAGAAACAATTACAAAAAAGTGGCTTAACGGGTATTCCATCCGGATTTACAGACTTAGACCGCTTGACATCTGGCTGGCAGCGACAAGAATTAATCATTATCGCGGCTCGTCCAGGTATGGGTAAGACGGCCTTCGTCGTTTCGGCTTGCCGTAATGCTGCGGTAGATTTCAATCACTCAGTCGCGTTGTTCTCCCTTGAGATGAGTGCCGTTCAACTTGTGAATCGTATCATTTCTGCAGAAGCAGAAATCGAGGCTGATAAAATCCGTAAAGGAAAATTGGAGCCACACGAATGGCAGCAGCTACATACGAAAATCAATAAATTATTTGAAGCGAATATGTTTATTGATGATACGCCGGCCTTATCAATTTTGGAATTAAGAGCAAAATGTCGTCGTTTAAAAGCCCAAAAAGGCATTGACCTCATCGTCATCGATTACTTACAGCTAATGACCGGAGATAGTTCGGGTAAAGGAGCCAGCGGAAATCGCGAGCAAGAAATCGCCCAAATTTCCCGTGCACTGAAGCAATTAGCCAAAGAATTAGATGTGCCTGTCATTGCCCTTTCTCAATTAAACCGTTCTACCGAGACGCGTGGAGGAAACAAGAAACCGCAACTGTCTGACCTTCGTGAATCTGGAGCCATCGAGCAAGATGCCGATCAGGTAATGTTCATCTACCGTCCAGAATATTATGGCATCACGGCGGATGATCAAGGAAACTCCATCACGGGAATGGGAGAGATCATTATGGCCAAAAACCGTTCCGGTTCACTCGACAGTGTTTGGCTGAAATTCATCGGTAAATTCACTAAATACTGCGATTTAGACTTCCAACCGTTCTCAAACAATGAAGGGGGCAACTTCGACTTAAGTGCACTAGGTGATCAAACATCCGCTTTCGAGTCAAGCAATGATTCTGTTTTCAAAGGAAGTAAAATGAATTTACCACCGGAGGATTATGATCCGTTGAACACTCCGTTTTAAAAAATTGCACTGTTTTAAAAATTGCTTAGCAATTTTTAAAAGTCAAAGCATAAAGAATAAAGCACAAAGAATAAATTCGGATGTAAAAAGGGCGATTAATCGCCCTTTTTTTATTTCATGATGTTATCCCTAAAAGGGATTCCAACTTTGTTCTTTGTGCTTTGTGCTTTGTGCTTTAATCAGTTGCGCAGCACAATTTCGGAATCGCGTAATGAAATAATCTATGCTCTTAATTTCAACCTCACTATATTCTCCACATGGTGCGTCTGCGGGAACATATCCACCGGATGAACCACATCTACTTCATAGGCAACATCCAGTAAGGCTAAATCGCGGGCTTGCGTTGCCGGATTACAGGAAACATACACTATTTTCTGTGGCTTAACGGCTAAGATTTGATTCACTACATCTAAATCCATTCCTGCCCGAGGTGGATCGGTAATAATGACATCTGGAGCTCCGTGGATAGCAATAAATTCTTCCGTCAATACTTTCTTCATATCTCCTGCAAAGAAGGTCGCATTCTTGATACCATTTAATTCAGCATTTATGCGGGCATCCTCAACGGCCATCTCAACGTATTCGAGTCCGACAACTTTAGACGCGTGTTTCGCTAAAAATAAACCAATAGTTCCTGTACCCGTATACAAGTCGTAAACGACTTCATTTCCTTGTAAATCAGCGTATTCACGCACTAGTTGGTATAGCTTGAGCGCTTGCTTTGCATTCGTTTGAAAGAATGATTTAGGTCCAATTTGGAACTTCAAATCTTCCATTATTTCTACCATAAAAGGTTTTCCATGGTAGCAAACTACGTCTAAATCATGAAAAGTGTCATTTCCTTTTTGATTAATCACATAATTCAAAGAGGTAATCATCGGGAATGTTGACTTCAAATACTCCATGACTGATTTTATTTCCTCTTCCGCGGCATAGGCAAACTGGACGGTGACCATCCATTCGTTTGTAACCGTATTTCGGATAATTAAATTACGTAAAGCTCCTTCTTTTTGATTCTTTAATTCATAATAGGAGATACCATTCGCTTCAGCGAAATCACGCACTCCATTGCGAATCGCATTGGATGGATCAGGTTGCAAATAGCAATGATCAACGGGCAAAATCTTATCAAAACGGCCTGGAACATGGAATCCCAAGGCATTCATCGATCCTAAATCTTCTTTACCGATTTCATCTTCCGTCAGCCAGCGGGCACAAGAAAAGGTGAATTCTAATTTATTGCGGTAGTAATAGGTCTCCTCAGAACCTAGAATCGGTTGAAACTCGGGTAATTTTACTTTAGCGATGCGGGTCAAATTGTCTTTGACTTGTTGCGCTTTAAAGGCGGTTTGAGCTTCGTAAGAAACGTGTTGCCACTTACAACCGCCACAAATGCCAAAATGGCTACAGGCTACGTCTGTACGGTGTTTAGAAAGTGGCTGTATATTGATGGCTTGGGCTTGTTTGAAGCTTTTTTTGGACTTCAATATACGTAAATCAGCGATATCGCCAGGAGCGACAGCACCTTGGACAAAAATCACTTCCTCATTCACTTTGGCAATACACTTTGCCTCAGCGGCAAAATCCAAAATGGCAATTTGTTCCAACACCACTGGGGCTTTCTTTTCTTTTTTCTGACTCATGCTGCTAAAAATGTGCACAAAAATACGGCTTTATGTGGGCAAGCCAACCAATTCAAGATAAAACCTTAACTTCGCGATGAAATTAATTCACATGAAGAATCAAGTAGTTATCATCACGGGAGCTAGTTCTGGAATCGGAAAAGCGTTAGCCTTTGAATACGGCAGAAAAGGAGCTCAAATCGTCATCACGGGTAGAAATGAGCAGAATCTATTGGCTGCAGAAGCGGAATTACAGGAAGCAGGCATAGCTGCAAAAGGCATCGTCTGCGACTCAGCCTCAGAGGAACAAACACGTGCCATGGTAGATCAGGTGATGCACCTGTTTGGCAGAATTGACCTGCTAATCAATAACGCAGGAATCTCCATGCGATCGATGTTTGAAACGGTCGACCTCAAGGTATTGAAACAAGTAATGGATATTAATTTCTGGGGAACAGTTTACGCCACACACGCGGCATTACCCCATATAAAAGCCGTAAAAGGTGGAATTATAGGTATATCTTCTATCGCAGGTTACCGCGGACTTCCCGTCAGAACAGGGTATTCTGCCTCCAAATTCGCGATGAATGGTTTCTTAGAAGCCTTGAGAACAGAGTTATTAGAAACGGGTGTTCATGTCTTAATTGCTTGCCCCGGATTCACTGCTTCGAATATTAGAGCAGCCTCTTTAAACAGTGAGGGGAAAGTGACAGGAGATTCCATGCGGGATGAGGGAGAAATGATGTCTGCTGAAGAAGTGGCTAAACGCATTGCTGAGGCTTATGAATCTAAGAAGAAGACGTTAGTACTCACTTTCCAAGGTAAATTAACCGTATTCCTAAATAAATGGATGAATGGATTTTTGGACAAAATGGTCTACAATACCCTGAAAAAGGAAAAGGATAGTCCCTTAAAATAAAGCTCCCTTCCGCTAAAAGCAAAAGGGAGCCAAAACCCAATTAAATACCACTCTAATCATTTATACCGTAGCATAATTCAATTGAACCTTTTGTAAGAGTTCATTGAATTCCGCTTTTTTATACTCAAAATAGGGAAGGGCTAAATCGAATTCATCGATTAATTGTTTAAAATACTTCCGTTCAAAAACCAAAAATTGTGAATAACTCGAAGTCATCGCAGCATACACATGCTTTTTCTCTTCGATTGCTTCCTCAATTCCAATAAAAACACCTTTCCGATCGATGGTCACAAAGCCAGCCGGTCCTTCTAACACCAGGCTGCCCTCTTGCAGGTAAAATACAAATTCTGCTTTTTGGCCTTGACGAAATAAATATTCATCAGGCAAATAGCGGAGTTCGATTCCACTAGCTAACACTTTTCGTTCCGTATCTGAAAAATTGTTCATGGGCTTAAATAATAAGGCGAAAGTACAGGGATAAACGTTCCCAATACCTGATATTCATCAGTTTTGAACGTGTTAATTATCACGATATTCAACAGCGAATCTCCGGAAATTTGAACATTCCATTAAAAGTATGCACACAGAGATTCTTGAAGAGGTAATTTGCTATCATTGCGGAGATGAATGCCCTGAGACACCCATCATTCATCAGGATAAGACTTTTTGTTGCCACGGCTGCGAACAAGTATATGAATTACTAAATGAAAATCACCTCGACGCCTACTATTCATGTGACCTAAATCCAGGTATTTCACCTACAGACAAGAATTTTGATTTCCTTAACAACAAGGCCTTTAGAGATCGATTAATCACTTTTTCAAATGCTGATTTTTCCAAAGTCAGCTTCCATTTACCAGCTATTCACTGCCGATCTTGCTTGTATTTATTAGAGAATCTGCAAAAGGTAAATCCGCAGATTATTAAAACGAGCCTTAATTTTGGCAAGAAGGATCTGACAGTTTGGTTCAAAGAAGACCAACTTAGTTTAGGTGCATTAGCCACCTTGATAGCAAGCTTAGGGTATGAACCGCATATCTCGAATGCGGAAGAAAGACCACAAAATAAGGATCAAAAAAAGCTATTTCTTAAGCTCGGAATCGCCGGTTTTTGCGCAGGAAATGCGATGCTATTTAGCTTTCCGGAGTATTTAGGGATTGATGATGGCTCTCTTCAGGCTTTATTTGGTTACTTGAATCTTGCTTTGGGTAGCGTGGCCGTATTCTATTCCGGTTCGGACTATTTTAGCCAGGTCTATGCGCACCTCAAATTGCGCAAAATGACCATTGAATTACCCATTTTACTAGGTATTCTGGTAGGATATGGTCGCAGTGTATTTGAAATTTTATCGCATACGGGTGCTGGCTATATCGATTCCGTTTCTGGCCTGATATTCTTCTTATTAATAGGGAAGTGGTTCCAGCAGAAATCCTTTGATTTCCTCTCCTTTGAACGCAATTATAAAGCCTATTTTCCCTTAGTCGTTACTAGAATGGCGAATGGAAAAGAAGAAATAGCTCCCCTTGAAGAAATTCAGGTGGGGGACCGCTTGTTAATCCGCAATCAAGAAATCATTCCAGCAGACGCCTATTTATTAAAGGGCCAAAGTCAAATGGACTACAGCTTCGTCACCGGCGAGAGTGAATTAATTCCAATTCAAGCGGGTCAATCCATCTATGCAGGCGGAAAACACCTAGGAGAGTCTATCGAAATTCAATTGAGCAAAGAATTGAATCAAAGCCACTTAACACAGCTTTGGGAGCAACAAGCTTTTAAAGACCCGCACCACAAGACGGAAAACTGGGAAAACTTTGCGAATAACGTGGGGATGTATTTCACCGGGATACTGTTAAGTCTAGCCACCGCTGCGGGTATTTATTGGTATAATGTAGATCCAAGCCGTTGGTCTAATGCGGTAGTGAGCATTCTAGTGATTGCCTGCCCGTGTGCTTTGGCCGTTTCATATCCCTTTGCTCTCGGACACGGTATTCGCTGGCTAGCTAAATTCCACTTTTTCGTAAAAGATATTCAAACATTCGAACGAATGGCCCAAGTAGACACTTTGGTTTTTGACAAAACAGGAACGCTAACTTTGCAAAGTCAACAAGAACCTAGCGTTCATTTTAACCGTGAAGTAACAAACAAGGAATGGAACGCGATCTATTCCTTGGTTTACCAATCCACGCATCCACTTTCAAAACAAGCCAAAAAATTCTTGCAACAGCGAAGCTTGATTGCCTTTTCTGAATTTAAAGAACATAGCGGAAAGGGACTTGAAGCTACATTTGAAGACTTATTTGTCCAAATCGGAAGCGCTAAATACACCTTGAATAAACTCGATTTACCAGAGGGATTTATCAGTTCAGAAACACGCTTATTTGTTTCAATCAACCAAGAGCCCATCGGATTTATAGAATTTCCTTGGGAAAATAGACCTGGTATAGAAGCCATGTTACATAGCTTAAGACATCAATACGAAGTCCATTTGATTTCAGGGGACAAAAAAGAACACGCGGCTCACTTATTGGATTGGTTTGAAGATCAAAATCACGTGAAATTTGAGTGCAGCCCACTGGACAAAATGGAGTATATCCAAGCATTACAAAATCAAGGAAAAATCGTGGCTATGATTGGGGATGGTCTAAATGATGCAGGGGCTTTAAAACAGGCAGCCGTAGGTATTGCCGTTTCAGATGACCACCTACATTTTACCCCGTCGTCTGATGCCATCTTAAAAGGATCGGAGTTGCCTCACCTTGGCGAGTTCTTAAACTACTCCAAATTTGGCCTTCAATTGATCAAAGCAAGTTTCCTTCTTTCGCTTGTTTACAATGGATTTGGATTAAGCTATGCGATTCAAGGGAATTTATATCCTTTGATAGCAGCCATATTGATGCCCATTAATTCCATCAGTATGTTAGTGATAGCCACTTGGGGAATGAATTGGAAAGGGCAAGCTCTAAACCGTTTTAAAATCAGATTAAAAGCTGAGTAAAGTCAGGTTTTGCGAAGGGCTTTGTCCCGAAATTGCAACAAATAAAATGGGTAGGCCATGGAAATAATGTACCTAATGATCGGATTAAGCCTCTTTATGGCGATCGGATTTGTAATTGCCTTTGTTTGGTCTGTTAAAACGGGACAACAAGAGGATTTAATTACTCCAGCCATGCGCATTTTACAAGAAGACGAAAAAAACACGAATCTATGAGCACAAAAACTACCTCATTAGAGCAATTTTATTACGATAATAAGATTGTTCGAAATTTTTCCTTGGCAACCATTCTTTGGGGGGTAATCGGGATGACAGTAGGTGTCATTATTGCCACTCAACTTTTTGCTCCCTCGTGGAATTTAACTCAATACGGAACCTTTGGGCGTCTTCGTCCTTTGCATACCAATGCCGTCATTTTCGCTTTCGTGGGAAATGCCATCTTTGCTGGCGTTTATTATTCGTTGCAGCGTCTTTTAAAAGCACGTATGTACAGTGATTTCTTATCTAATTTCCATTTTTGGGGTTGGCAATTAATCATTGTAGCTGCTGCGATTACTTTGCCACTAGGTATCACCACTTCACATGAATATGCCGAATTAGAATGGCCATTGGATATAGCGATTACGTTAGTGTGGGTTGCTTTTGGCATTAATATGTTTGGTACCATCTTTAAAAGAAGAGAACGTCACCTATATGTGGCGATTTGGTTCTATATCGCGACCTTTATTACGGTCGCGGTGTTGCACTTAACGAACTCCGTTCAATTACCGATCTCCTTTACTAAATCGTATTATGTCTATGCCGGCGTTCAAGATGCCTTAATTCAATGGTGGTACGGCCACAATGCAGTGGCGTTTTTCTTAACGACTCCGTTCTTAGGAATGATGTATTATTTCTTGCCAAAAATGGCGAATCGTCCGGTCTATTCTTATCGACTTTCCATTCTACACTTCTGGGCCTTGATCTTTATCTACATTTGGGCGGGGCCTCACCACTTATTGTATTCTTCCTTGCCAGATTGGGCTCAATCGTTAGGGGTTGTTTTCTCCATCATGCTTATTGCTCCCTCTTGGGGTGGAATGATTAATGGTCTATTGACTTTACGCGGTGCTTGGGATCAAGTACGGGAGAATACGCTATTGAAATTCATGGTAGTAGGGATCACATCCTATGGCATGGCTACTTTTGAAGGTCCTATGCTATCGTTAAAAAATATTAACGCGATTGCCCACTTTACGGACTGGATCGTGGCGCACGTACACGTAGGAGCTTTAGGCTGGAATGGATTCTTAACCTTTGCGATGTTGTATTGGTTAGTTCCCCGGATCTTCCAAACCACTGTTTATTCAGAGAAATTAGTTAAAACCCACTTCTGGATCGGAACGATTGGTATCGCTTTTTATGCCATCCCGATGTACATCTCCGGTTTTACACAGGGGATGATGTGGAAGCAATTTACTGCAGAGGGCACCTTGCAATACGGTAACTTTTTAGATACAACATTACAATTATTACCCATGCACATGATGCGCGCTTTAGGGGGGACACTTTATTTAACGGGAGCGGTATTAATGGCCTATAACTTGTTCAAAACGATGAAACAAGGCACCTTATTAGCCAATGAAAAAGCAGAAGCAGCTCCATTAGCTATCATCGAAGAGAAACACGAAAGTGATGGACACTGGCATCGTTGGATTGAAAAACGCCCTATCCAGTTATTGGTGGCGTCTCTAGTGATGATTTTAGTAGGATCTTTGGTCGAATTAGTTCCTACGTTTATGGTCAAATCGAATGTTCCTACCATCGAATCAGTTAAACCGTACACATCCTTAGAATTAGAGGGTAGAGATATCTATATCCGGGAAGGTTGTGTCAGTTGTCACTCTCAGCTGGTACGTCCATTCAGAAGTGAGACGGAACGCTATGGGGAATTCTCTAAATCAGGGGAGTTTGTGTATGATCATCCCTTCCTATGGGGATCTAAACGTACTGGACCAGATTTGCACAGAGAAGGAGGGAAATACCCCGATTCCTGGCACTACCACCACATGAGAGAGCCGAGCAGTATGTCTCCAGGTTCAATTATGCCTAACTACGCTTGGCTTTTAGAACAAACAGTAAACACTTCTGCAACCCAGGATAAGTTAGCCGCCATGAAAAAACTGGGCGTTCCTTATTCAACAGATGAGATTACGAATGCCGTTAAAAACTTGAATACGCAGGCTAAAGCCATCCAATTAAATTTAGCAGCGGAAAAAATTAAGGTAAGCCAAGACAAGGAGATTATTGCATTGATTGCTTACTTACAACGATTAGGTACGGACATTTCTAAAAAATAGCCCTATGTTTAAACAGTTTATAGCTAACATTCCAGGAGCAGATAATTATATGATTTTCTCGCTACTCACTTTTTTTACCTTCTTTGTTCTAGTAGGCATCTACTTGATTTGGATGGACAAAAAGCACCTCGTTGAAATGGAGCATATGCCCTTTAACGATGGAAATACCTTATCTGAGAACTCAAAATCTTAAAATTATGTCAGTTTCTGTTATTGAAATTTGGTTAGTCAGTATGATCCTTGTGACTGGGGTTGTTATTTTAATCGTAACGTTACAGTTGCACGTGGCCCTAAAAAAATTGGCTGAACAGGCAGCACCGGAACCCGCTGAAAAGCAATCCTGGTGGGAGGGATTCTCAGGTTTGAAACCATTGGAAAAAGAAAAAGAGCTTCTAATGGAACACAAATACGATGATATCGCAGAATTAGACAATCCTACACCGCCCTGGTTCATGTATTTATTCTATTTATCAATCCTTTTTGCTGTCATTTATGGCTTGTATTACCATGTCTATTTAGATGGAAATATTCAAGAAACGGAGTACAAAAACGAAGTTACCATTGCGGAAAAAGCAAGAGAGGAATACCTGAAGAAGTTCGCAAACTCGGTGAATGAAGATAATGTCACGGTGGTAAAAGAGGCTAAAGATTTAACAGAAGGATCACAAATTTATTCCACAAATTGCGTAGCTTGTCACGGTGATAAGGGGCAAGGGGGCGTGGGACCTAACTTAACGGATAAGTTTTGGATTCACGGTGGAGATGTAAAGGGTTTATTTAAAACGATTACCCACGGTATTCCTGAGAAAGGAATGATAGCCTGGAATAAAACATTAAATCCCTTACAAATTCAGAAAGTTGCGTCTTACATTCTAACGCTTCAAGGGACGAATCCTCCTGGAGCAAAAGAACCACAAGGAACAGAAACTAAAACACCTTAAATTATGAAAAAAAACGTAGGTAAAATGGATCGCATTTTTCGATTAGCGATCGCCGTGAGCTTATCGATTCTGGCCTATGCTCGAATCATTCCAGCCAATCTTGCTTTAACAGTATACATTGTAGCTGCTATCATTGCCCTAACGGGAATTGTCAGAGTGTGTTTATTGTATAAACCCTTTGGAATAAGTACCTGCCGAGAAAAATCTCCATTTTAATGTAAAAGGGGTCCGGCAACGGACCCTCTTTTTTTATGTCACAATTCAATTTAGATAATGATGATTACCGGGACCATCTGTACAACCAGACAAAGGACGGTAAACGACTTTGGATCTTTCCGGGTCGCATTATCGGTCAATTTTATCGATTAAGAACGTATTTCTCCTACTTGTTATTAACACTTTTGTTCGGCTTACCTTGGCTCGAGTATAAGGGGAATCCCATTTTTCTCTTTAACGTCTTAGAACGGAAATTTATCTTTTGGGGTGTTCCCTTTTTTCCGCAAGATTTTCATTTAGTCGCTTTAGGATTAGTGGCATTCCTCTTATTTGTCAGTTTATTTACCGTGTTATTTGGTCGCATCTGGTGTGGCTGGGCTTGCCCGCAGACCATCTTCATGGAAATGTTATTTCGGAAGATTGAATACTGGATAGAAGGAGATGATAAGGCCCAAAGAAAACTGGCAGAATCCCCTTGGAACACCGAAAAAATGGTAAAAAGAGGCACAAAGCATAGCTTATTCGTGTTGTTATCTTTTGCCATTGCGAATACCTTCTTAATGTACCTCATCAGCAAAAAAGAATGGTTAAAATTAGTGACAGAGCCACCTCTAGATCACGTAGTAGGCTTAATCGCCATTCTTATTTTCACAGCGGTATTTTACTTTGTTTTTGCTCGATTCAGAGAGATGGTGTGTATGGTCATTTGTCCTTATGGCCGTCTGCAAGGCGTATTATTAGATAATAATTCCATTCTGGTTCAATATGATCATAAGAGGGGAGAACCGCGCGGAAAAGGAGAAGATAAAGGAGCGTGTATTGACTGCCATTGGTGCGTTCGTGTTTGTCCTACCGGTATTGATATTAGAAATGGAAGTAACCAATTAGAATGTATTGGTTGCACAGCTTGTATTGATGCATGTGATATGGTCATGGAGAAAACTCATCAGCCTACCGGATTAATTCGCTATGATTCGTTGAACGGAGTAAATTCTGGACAAAAACTGAAATTCACCTGGCGTATCGGTGCTTATAGCACGGTTTTGGCATTAATTGTCGCGGGTTTAACGTATATGTTAGTGACACGCACTCATTTTGAAACGACACTGTTGCGCACACCAGGAATGATTTTCCAGGTCGATGAAAAAACCCAAGAGGTAAGTAATTTGTACCAAATCAAATTATTAAATAAATCGATGGATAAACAGGAGTTCTCTGTCAAGGCTCCGGACGCATTTAACATAGTATGGGTAGGAAAACCCCTACTACAAATTGAAGCTGGTAAATTAGCTAAAAGTGAATTTTTCCTTCGGGTAAAAATAGGCAAATGGAAAAGTGGAGAGAAGGTTCCTGTTACCATAATTGAAAAAGGGGGTGATGAAGAAACCATAAAGACAAGTTTTATACAACCTGAATAAAAATCAAAATGACTAAATTTTCATTTAATTGGGGTCATGGCATTATTGTCACCTTTATACTTTTTGGGGCTTTTATGGCTTATTTCTATGTGAATATGTCGAAAGAAAATATCGAATTAGTAGGTAAAAACTATTATGCAGATGGTCAGGCATTTCAGCAAAAAATCAATGAGCGAGAGCAAACGGAGGCTTTAAAGGTTAAGGCCAGCTTGGAGTTTTCATCAGATTTTCAACAAGCCAAAATTCAGTTTCCGAATTCAGTAGCTACAGGCATTTTAGTTTTTTATCGTCCATCTAATGCAAGTCAAGATAAAACACTCCGCGTTTCGGCTGATTCGGCCGGACTAGTCTTCATCACAACACCCTTTTTAGTAAAAGGCCCCTGGAATGTGAGCTTAAGCTGGAAGAAGGACGGCAAAAACTACATCGAAGAGAAGCGCATTCAAGTTCCCTAATGTATACCTGGTATTATACCTTTCTGATCGGACTAGCTGGAAGCTGGCATTGCTTTGCCATGTGCGGACCCATCGTCTCCCAAATCAATGCGCGAGGACATTCGCCAGCGAGACTATTTTTGTATCCTTTGGGGAGAATAGTGATGTATGGAATCTTAGGTTATTTCGTGGCAGGAATTGGCTCTATTTGGTTATTTCCATCGCTTTGGTCCTATTATTATCTGATAGCTGGGGTATTTATTGTACTCATTCTTAGCCAAAACATAGGGGAGGGTCCGCTCGCTTTTTTACATCAATCCATTGGGAAAAAATTACAAAAAATAGGGGCAACCATGGGGCCCTTTGGCTATTTTTTTTTAGGAATGGCCAATGGTTTATTGCCTTGTGGACTCGTGGTGGCAGGGTTAAGTGTGGCCTTAATTCAACCTCAACCTATCTTAGGAGCTATGTCTATGGTTTCCCTAGGCATTGCGACATTGCCAGCCTTACAGCTATACATTTGGGGTACAGCTAAATTAAAGAAACAGCTGATTTTCCAATACTTGGGCTGGTTAGTCGCTGGAATTCTTTTATTTAGAGGAGCTTGGGGAATCGGGATGGCTTATTCAGACTATTTAGCTCACTCGACTTTGAGCCCTATCATCTGTCATCCCTTTAGTATTTAAGTTTCGCAAGCCCTTCGATATTTTTCAAGGTCATTTCGCCTCCTTTCACATCTAAATACCCCTCTTTCTTAAAGTCACTCAAGGTACGAATGACGGATTCGGTGGCTGTTCCTACGCGAGAGGCTAGATCCTCTCTGGAAAGTTTGATGATTAAAGGTTCCGAGGTATTCGAGCCATAAGTTTCTGCTAATTCGACTAAGACCATAGCAACGCGCATACGCAGACTTTGATAAGCCATTTCAACTAGTAACTTTTCATTCTTTAACAAATAGCTGGTTAAGGCTTTTCTAAAGAAGACTTCCAAATGAATATTTTCTTTTAGTCTTTGCTGGAAATCGACAGCGGATACACTAATAATTTGAGATTCTTCCAAGGCTTCCGCACTTTCGCGGTAGGCCTGGTTTTCTAAGATGTCAACAAAGCCGAAAAATTCCCCTTCTTGTATAAAAGAAGTAATGAAATACTTGCCATCTTTATTGGTGTGGTAGGTTTTCACTTTTCCTTTGGCCAAATAATACAACCGAATCGGATGATCACCTTCCGCATAAATGACTTGCTTTTTTGCATGCGTTTGCGTCTTCTTCTCACCAGTCCAAGTAGTTAAATCTAAAAATGCCAAGGCTTCGTGCACTGCTTTCAAATCCGAAACTGATTCTAAAACCGGTGTCTGCGTTTTTGATTTTTTCAAACGAGCCTCAATGGCTTTTAATAATTCCACTTCTTGGAAGGGTTTCGTCAAATAATCATCCGCACCCATTTCCATCCCCTTGCGCATATCGGCACGATCGGTTTTAGCCGTTAGAAATATGAAAGGAATGGACGATAATTCTGTCTGACTGGAGAAAACCTGCAAAACGCCAAATCCATCTAAATTAGGCATCATGATATCACAAATCACTAAATCAGGATTCCAAGAACGCGCTAAACGCACACCTTCCAAACCATCCGAAGCCGTTTCGACTGTGAATCCAGATAATTCCAATAGCTCTGCGGTGTTCTCTCGAATATCCACACTATCCTCAATAATTAGTATGCGCTTGCTCATCCTGTTAATTCAGAGGTAACTGAATTCGTAGTTCAGTCCCTTTATTTAATTCACTTTTAATTTCTACTTTGCCACCTAATAAACGCACATAACGATCTACCAAGTGCAATCCTAATCCCGTTCCTTGAATAACGGTCGCATTTCCACCTCTGAAGAAACGTTCGAATAAATGCTTTTGGTCCTCCTCACTAATACCAATACCTTGATCAATAATGGCTAAGGTAACCGATTTCTCTTGTGGAATGACACGTAGCACCACCTCTTTCTGTGAAAATTTTAGTGCATTCGAAAGTCCATTGAAAATGACTTTTCGCAGAATCGAAGCATCTTGCACGCAAGTGTAATCTCCCTCTAATTCTAAGCGAATAGCTTGCTGATAAGTACTAAAATCAGATATAATATCTAGTAAAAAGTGTCTCACACTAAATTCAGAGGGATGAATTTCTAATTTTCCATCTTCTAATTTACCCACAGATAAAAACTCTTCTAATATCTCCGTTAAATGACTAACAGATGACTTAATCCGATTAATATGCTGTTCCCTTTTAGGCTGATCTTCTTCCTTTGTATATTTTTCAATCAACGTAGCAGACCCCAAAATGGAGGTTAATGGCGTTCTAAATTCGTGGGAAGCCATCGAGACAAAACGGGTTTTCAAATCCCCTAACACTTTTTCCTTTTCTAAGGAAATTTCAAGTTCTTTTGCATTGACCTCTAACTTGTCCAAGGTATTTTGTAAAGCTTGTGTTCTCGCCGCTACTTCTTGTTCCAAAGTCTCATTTAGTTGATTGATCTGCTGATTCTTTAAGATCAACTCCATCTCGACTTTACGCTTTAAAGTCACATCACTCACGAAGGCGATATAATGCATGCTATCGCTCGCTTTAAAGTGACTTAAGGAGATTTCGATGGGGAATAAGGAACCGTCCTTTCTTTTCGCTTTTAAGTCAAGACCTATTCCCATGGGACGAGAAATGGGTTTTTCATGGCCTAAATTTCCCAAATGACCGTGGTGACGCTCTTTCAAATGATTAGGAATTAACAAGGATATGTTTTCTCCTATTAACTCAGACGATTCATAACCAAAAAGTTTATCTGCAAAACGATTAGAAAGGATCATTTCAAATCGCGAATTCGTTACAATAATACCGATAGCCGCCTCTTGAAAAATGGCTTCAAACTCGAATCCGGCTTGTATTTGATTAGGCATTTGACTGAAATTTGATATAAATATACCCTTTTTTAAGGATGATAGGAAGCAACCGCATGCTTCAAGACATCACTTTTATAAAAATAAATAGTCTTAAATTTTCCCTCGGCATACATCTGACCTTGATCAAAGAAGTGCGGGGAATTAGGGTTACCATTTTGACCGCCTGCTAATAGCGAATATGCCTTTATTTTAGGGCCAAATTCAACCGCCGCAATAAAGCTATTGCCGTTCACCCCATACCATTTTTTCGAGCCTTGAATCGATCGACTCGTGTAAGAGGGTAGTTGGCCCCAAGCTGACGAGGTAAAAGGTACAGGAATACTCGCTTTCGAATCATCCATTTGAAAAGCGTCACCATTGGAAATACGTTGAAAGCGATTTAATTCGCCCCAAGCAACCCGCCAAGTACCAAAATCCTTGTTTAAATCAGCTAAAACTTCCCTTAACGCTTGCACCATTTCTGATCTAGCACCCGTTTTTGCATAGCTTTCCATATTCTGAACAACCTCTGTTTCTCCTCCAAATTGCTTGGGCTTAGGAATTTTAGACATTATTTTCAGTCCCCAGCGAATAGCGATGGTTTGAGCAATTGAACTGGACGACGCATTATAATCCCAGTTTTTCAATTCTTGAACCACCTCGGCTAAATCCGATTCTTGCCCTGCCGCATCTATAAGTGCTGGCAGTAAAGTTTCGAAAGCCATCAAATGTCGATCGTAACCTAATCCAATTAAACCCTGTAAATCCAATTTGCCGGTCTGAGAGAACAATCGAACCGCATTGCGATCACGGAAATTTTCCCCATCTGGCGCCATATAAACGGGATAATTAGTGCGAAGCGGACTCGAAGTTCCTGAAACGGTGAAAGGCGTTGAATTGCAATTTTGAATCCATCCAGAGGTAGGATTGTATACGTGAACGATTTCGTCAACAGAATGAAGTCCTTTCCAATCGATTTGGCTAGAAGAGCCATCCTGAGGCACGCCCCAGTCCTTAGTGGCGTCTCTACGCGGAACGTAATTCCCGTGCCAGTAAGCGATATTACCTTTATTATCAGCATAAACCGTATTATTCGAGGTATTCGCCCTCATGTCCATCACTCGTTTATAATCTTCCAAACCTTTCGTTTTTATGCGAAGCCAGCTTTGCATTAAACTCTTGCGAGCTCTGTTATAGGAGCGAACCGAAATCCAATTGCCATTTCTTGCCGCTAAAACGGGACCTCGGTGGTTAAAATAGGCCTTGATTTTACGTGATCCTAAAGTGATTATTTTCGTTTGAAAAGGAATCCATTTGCCATCTAAAAGATATTGCATCTGTCCGTTCCGCGAGCGTGTTGTCTCTACATAGGCATCCGCCACATCGACTTCAGAGGAGGTATGCATCCAACCATTGTACGGATTAAATCCTTGATAGACAAAGAATTGACCCCAAGTCACCGCTCCATACACCGATAAACCTTCTTCACTTTCTACGTGTACTTCGGGACGAAAATAAAAGGTCACGTGCGGATTAATATAAAGTAAAGAATGACCGGATTTAGAGAGGGAAGGGCCTACTGCGAAGCCATTCGAACCCGTTAATTTTTCGTCTGGAGTTTGGTATTTCACACTAGCGACTTGAGCTGGTAAACCATAAAACAAGGCTGTTTCTTGTTCAGTCACATCTCCCGTAGAAATGGCTCCAATGGATCCATCGGTCCATAATAGGGGATACCAAGGTTCAAAATGGGTTAATAATTTAGGTTTTACTTCCGGATGCTTTTGTAAATAATAATTGATTCCATCGGCGTACGCGTTCAAGAGTTTTTTAAGCCAAACAGGAGCCGTTTTGTATTCTGCTTTGGCCTCCTTCTCATCAATTAACAATTTGATATAGAGGTCATAAGCTAATTCCTTTTCCCCTCTTAGCTCAGACATCCGACCTAATTTCTCGATGTAATTTATCTCCACTCGGTCGAAATCATCCTCGCACTGGGCATACATTAATCCAAAAACAGCGTCCGCATCCGTTTTACCATAGATATGCGGAATACCCCATTCGTCTCGGTGGATTGTTACGCGTTTCGCTTGATCCGTGTACGGATTTGCTTCAGTAGTAAATGTGGAAAAAAGTAACAGGAATAGAATTTTTTTCATAGCTTTTTCATGAGATATAAAAATAGAAAAAAATCGGGTCAGGAGGGTATAAACAATGTAAAATTGTCTTTCTATCTTACAAGAATATTCTAAACCTCTCCTATGAAAATTGTTCGGCTTCTTCCGATACTACTCTTATTGTGCGTTTCCAGCCTTTTTGCACAGTCTAAAATCAAGATTCAAGGGGAAGTGAACGTCCCTTTTTCAAGCATTCGTCTATTTAAAGGTGCTGCATTAGTGACCGGAACGATTGGAAACGAAAAAGGTAAGTTTACGATGGAAGTCGCGCCTGGGGTTTATGATCTTTTAGTTGAAAGCATTGGATATGAGGCTTTAAAGATGACAAATCAATCTTTTACTTCTTCTACAAACCTAGGTATAATCACAGTAAAAGAAAGTAATCAGACCTTGAATGAAGTCGTAGTGAAGGGCCAAAAAGCCTCTATGGAACTCAACCTCGACAAACGGATCTTTAATGTGGGGACTGATTTAGCGAATAAAGGGGCGACGGCATCGGAAATTTTAGGTAACTTACCCTCCATTCAAGTAGACCCAGAAGGGGCGATTAAGCTACGGGGAAGTGATAATGTCCGGATTTTGATTGATGGAAAACCCTCTACTTTAGCTGGAATCAATGGATCTTCTGGATTACAATCCTTGCAAGGGAACCTCATCGATAAAGTGGAGATCATCACAAATCCATCCGCACGCTATGAGGCGGAGGGAATGGCCGGGATTATCAATATCGTGTTAAAAAAGAACCAAAACCAAGGTTTCAACGGCGCCATAGAAACGACGACGGGGTATCCGGAGAATTTTGGAGGAACAGCCATCGTTAATTACCGAAAAAACAAATTCAACTTCTTTATTAACTATGGCGTTTTCTACCGCAGAACGCCCGGCAGAGGAAGTATTTACCAAGAAGTTTATACAGGTAAGCAGACCAATATTTTAGAGCAACGCTCTCAAAACAATGTTACCGGCCTCGTAAATAACGTAAGAGGAGGAGCCGATTATTTCTTCAATGATAAAACCATTTTAACGGCTTCCTACATCTTCAGACGTACAGATGTGCAGCGCATTACCGACTTTAATTACCTGGATTACCGAGGTAATGTCTTCAATTTGTACAGTGATACCTACCGCCAACAGGATGAAAAAGAAGCGGAACCGAATGGGGAATATGCCCTTACTTTCAAGAAAAGTTTTGCGAAAAAAGGCAAAGAATTTAGTGCCGATTTGCGCTACCTAGATTATTGGGAGCGATCGGATCAGACCTACACCCAAAATGGAAAGAAAGCCGATGGATCAGTTTTTCCTGAACTTTCTAAGGTACAAAAGGCCTTAAACGACGAATTCGAACGTCAATGGATTTTACAAGCAGACTACGTAAATCCGATTGGTAAAGAGGCTAAAATTGAAATGGGTGTTCGGACTAGTTTCAGAAATATGATCAACGATTATATCGTGACGGAACAACAGCCCTCTGGCGTCTTTACCGTCATCCCCGGTTTAAGAAACGTATTTAATTACAAAGAAAATATCTCTGCGGCTTATGTCATTTTTGGCAATAAAATGAAGCAATTCTCCTATCAATTCGGGTTAAGAGCTGAGACCACCGATATTCAAACCGAACTCGAGCAAACAGGGGAGAAGAACCCTCGAAATTATGCAAATTTGTTTCCTAGTGCCCATTTTACCTATACTATTACTCCGGACAATTCTTTTCAATTAAGTTATTCCAGACGCGTTAGAAGGCCTACTTACAATGATTTGAGCCCCTTTGTCACCTTCTCTGATAACCGAAACTTCTTCTCCGGAAACCCCAATTTGAACCCGGAATTTACCAATTCATTTGATTTAGGAAACGTACGGTACTTTGATAAGGGAAGTGTTAGCTCGTCCCTTTATTACCGCCATACTTTGGGAAAAATCGACCGATTCAGATCCGTAGACACCTCTGGTTTTGCCAAAACACTACCCGTTAATTTAAGTGATCAACAATCAATGGGAATCGAGATTGCGAGTTCCTATACGTTCACAAAAGCCTATAGAGCGGATCTAAGTATCAATGCTTTCAGAGCAATAACCGATGCGACTAACATCAATGCTGCTTTTAAAAGCGATACGTATTCATGGTTTGTTCGCCATAGTTCCCGCATTAAACTAGGTGCGGTCGATTTTCAAGTGAGAGCAAATTACGAAGCGCCTCAACAAACCCCTCAAGGGACGCGCGGGTATATCGCGTGGGCTGATTTCTCTGCTTCTAAAGATATTTTACAAGGAAACGGGACACTAAGTTTGAGTATTTTAGATTTATTTAGCTCTCGAATTAATCGATACGAGTCCCGTTTCTTAGAACCTACAGATGGTTCTGGTTTTTACACCCGAGGAGAATCGCAAGGCCGATTAACATCCCTAAATTTAACTTTTAATTACCGATTTAAAACAACTAAACAGGCTGCCAAACAACGCCGCAGCTTAATGGACGAAGAAAATTAATCACACCAATGAAAAGAATCATCCTACTTTCTTGCTCCGCTTTAGCGCTTTTTTCTTGTAGCAAACAAGGCAAAGACGACACCTACAAGATTATTTACGAAGACCAAACGAAGGTAGCCGAAAATGCGAAAGCCATCAAAGACAAACAACCTATCAAGCTCATTCCTGGACTCAAAATAGATTTATGGGCATCCGATTCCTTGCTACAAGATCCCGTTGCCATCGCAGTGGATGACAAAGGAGCCATCTTCGTCAATAGCACGAATCGAAATAAAGGGTCCGAATTTGACATCCGAGGTCACCGCGATTGGATGACTGAATCTATAGGTTTCCAAACAGTCGAGGATCGTCGTGCCTTTTTACGCCGCACATTTGCTCCAGAGAACTCCGCTAAAAATACGTGGCTACCAGATATGAATGGCGATGGATCACACGATTGGTTAGATTTAAAAGTGGAAAAAGAAGAAATATACAAAGTGGAAGACCTGAATGGGGATGGCTATGCAGATCAATCCACGCGCGTTTTTAACGGATTTAACGAAGAAGTAACGGATGTAGCGGGAGGTTTATTAGTGCGGAAGAAAGATGCTTTTGTGGCCATTGGTCCTGATTTAATGCGATTAAAACACAAGGGAGGGCAATGGATGAATCCAGAATCGATTTCGACGGGATATGCTGTTCACATTGGTTTTGGTGGACATGGGATGTCAGGTGTTACGGAAGGCCCAGACGGCAAAATCTATTGGCAAATTGGGGATATTGGAGCAAATATTACGGCCAAAGATGGCAAACAATACAAAAATCCCAATTCTGGAGTCATCGTACGTTCGAATCCTGATGGTTCAGAATTCGAAGTCTATGCGAGCGGATTGCGTAACACACACGAATTCGTTTTTGATAACTATGGTAATTTAATCAGTTCCGATAACGATGGCGATCATCCAGGCGAAAGTGAGCGTTTAGTGCACGTAGTGGAAGGTTCTGATGCCGGCTGGCGCTCAAACTGGCAGTATGGAAAGTATACGGATCCACGTAACAACCAGTACAAGGTTTGGATGGATGAGAAGTTATTTGTCCCTCGTTGGGAAGGCCAGGCAGCCTATATCATTCCACCGATTCGCAATTTTCACAACGGTCCTACGGGGATGCTTTGGAACCCAGGAACGGCTTTAGGGAAGCGTTGGACAAATAAATTTTTCTTGGTGGAGTTTGTGGGTAACGCAAATATGTCCCATATCTGGTCCTTTGACTTAAAGCCCAAAGGGGCTTCTTTTGACTTCAAATCAGAAGAAGATGTGGTGAAAGGTATTTTGCCCACAGGTATTCGTTTCGGTCCTGAGGGAGCATTATATGCGTCTGATTGGATTTTTGGATGGGATACCAAGAATTACGGTCGCATCTGGAAAATTGACGTAGAAGAGAAAGAGAATGATTTGAAAGCGGAACGCGAGCAAACGAAGCAGTATATCCAGCAGGATTATGCGAAACAAAGTTTGACACAATTGTATGACTTGTTATTCTACGCAGATCAACGTGTTCGTTTAAAGGCACAATATGAACTAGCGGAAAGAAAGGCAAGCGCTATTTTCGTTAAAGCCATTCAACAAAAAGAGAATCAGTTAGCTCGCGTACACGGAATTTGGGGATTAGGCCAAATCAAGGCAGCAACTGCTATTCAGCCACTTTTAGCAGATACAGACGAAGAAATCGTCGCGCAAGCGGCAAAAGCCTTAGGGGATATTTTCAATGCGTCCTCTGCAGATCAATTGATTCCATTAGTAGCATCGACTAACCCGCGTGTTTCTTTCTTTGCGGCACAGGCTTTAGGTCGCATTCGTTCTGAGAAAGCAATACCTGCCTTGTTGAAATTAATAGAAACTAACGCGGACAAAGATCTGTATTTGCGTCATGCAGCGGTTTTAGCCATTAGCAGAATAGGGCAAGCAGAACCAATGTTAGCTTTGCAAAATTCGCCAAATCGTTCGTTGCGTATTGCGGCGGTTTTAGTGTTACGTCGTTTAGCTCATCCGGGAATTGCGGGATTCCTACAAGATTCGGATGAATACATCGTGGCGGAAGCGGCGAGAGCGATTAACGATGATGAATCCATTCCTGCGGCTTTGCCAGCGTTAGCGGCGACTTTAGCTGATTCGCGCTTGAAAGATGAGGTGATCATTCGAAGAGCCATCAATGCCTGCTTGCGCGTGGGATCAGCGAAAGAGATTGATTTATTGATTGCCTATTCTGAAAGAACGGGGATCTCTGAAGCTTTACGTGCAGAAGCGATTGCGACCTTAGGTTCTTGGGCAAACCCATCCGTGATGGACCGAGTGGATGGACGACACAGAGGTGCTTTGGAAAGAAATCCAGCGGATGTGATTGCGCGTATACAGCCTAAAATCCCGGGATTCTTCGCTTCAGAAAATCCAGACGTTTTAATCGCAACGGCTAAATTAGTAGCAGAGTTACAATTGAAATCATTCACGGAGATTGAGATCAACCTTTTCAAAAATCATCCCAATGCGAAGGTAAGGGCAGCTTTATTAAGTTCTTTGGCAGAACTTCAAACACCTCAGCTAGGCTCGATCTTAGAAAAAGGAATCAGCGATGAGGACAAAAACGTCCGCGGAATCGCCTTAAGCAATTTGAACAAAATTGAACTAAGCGCAACAGAATTACCCGCTATTACAAAACCGATTTTCGAAAAAGGATCGCTTACCGAGCAGCAATCGCTATTGCAAAGTATGGCCAAAATGAAGCCGGCTAACACATCTGCTATTTTAGCTGATTTGATTCAAAGAATGGTCCATAATCAATTGCCGTCTGGGATTAAATTAGACCTAATGGAGGCTGTAGAGGCAAGTAATGAAGAGAAATTAGTGGCTAAATTAGATGCCCTTAAAGTAAAAGGAACACTAACTGACGAATTCAAAGAAGCCTTGTATGGCGGTTCTGTGGCGGATGGACGCAATATTTTTAATTACAATTCAACCGTCCAATGCGTACGCTGCCATATCGTAGGTGGAGAGGGAACGAACGTAGGCCCTAATTTAAAGGGCGTTGCGTCAAGATTAACAAGAGAGCAATTGTTACAAGCTCTGATCGAGCCGAGTGCGCGCATTTCTCCAGGTTATGGTACTACGAATTTTGTCTTAACAGATGGACAAGAAGTTTCAGGCTCGATTATTTCTGAAACGGATGAACTAGTACAATTAAAAACGAACGATGCGGAACCATTGCGCATTCCTGTAACGCGCATTAAATCAAGAGAAAACTTGCCATCAGGAATGCCTCCCATGGGATCTTTGATGAGTAAAAGAGAAATTAGAGATGTGGTGGAATACTTATCATCCCTGAAATAAGCGTATATTTGACCTAATGAAGCTAAACAAAATATACTTATTGTTCATCTCACTCTTGTTTTTGACGTCTATGGCGTCGAAAGTACAAGTGGATGGGATGCAAGCTTCCATTCAAAAAGAAAAATCACAACAAATCCATAAAACCGAGTCATCTGACTATGGTTTTATGGATTTTTTATTCGAAGAGGATACTACGGAGAATGAGGACGATAATTTATTTATTCCTTTTAATTTATATAAAGTCTCTTCGCTATTTTCACCTGTAGATTTCTCCATTTCTAGAACAAAAACAGGTTTTCCCACTAAGGCATTCGCCTTCTTTAAAACACCTATTTTCTTGACTTTCAGAAATATTAGACTGTAAAAAAGCCTACGATACTATCGTATTTTTTACATTTTAATTTATTTGAATATGCCAACCTCATTTGATGAGCATCAGGTGATTCATGAACTGAAGCACTTTTTGCCAGCACAAGCTCCATTAATGGACTTTGTGCACCACAATACCTTGCATGCATTCCAAAACCTAGCGTTTCACGAAGCATTAGCCACCGCGCATGTAAAACTAGGTTACCAAGTCTATTTCCCATTAGAGACCTTTCGTTCGATGTATCAGGAAGGGCGAATCTCGGATGATGTTTTAGAACGCGTTCTAGTACAGAAAAAAGGAAATGCGGAAGCCTGGAAGGGTAAATTACTCTTTGGTGAATATCCTACCGTTGAACCTGGACGAGTGGGAGCTTTACGGGGTATTTGGAAAAGTACCTACGGAATTGACTTAGATTCCTTAGTACATCCTACCTTATTTCGAATTATCGGAAGCTTTTTAGACCAAGGTATTTCCATCTGGAATTTCCCTTTAGAGGGCAAATCCTTTTTAGAAGCAATTCGAACACTTGAAAGCACCAGTTTCGCGAGTATTTTTTACAGTAAGGAAACGAAAAAACTCTTATTAAATCCTGAATTGAGCATAACGGACTTGCTAAAGAAAGTTGTGGGGGATAAGGAAGAACTGTATGAGCAGTATTTATACGATCAACAGTTTTCTCACCAGGGATGGTCAGGAATGGTTTCTACTGTGGAGGATCTACCTCAGACTTTATTGGATACCCGTCTGATTAAGTTAGAAGACTTAATTCTATTTGAATTATTGTTAGAGTTTGATGCGCTGAACTACAAGTTAGACCAATCCTGGTCTCCAATTGGCCATTTCGCGACAGAGAAAATTATTCCCTTGCATGATCCGATTGGTTATTGGGAGAAGTTGGATGTGTTGAGCCTTTGGCAAGAAGCTTTTGAATGGACCTATTATGACCAGGTTTTAAAAGGCTTGCAAATGGAAAAGGTGGACTCCATTAAACCGCATTCGAAAAGCTTCCAAGCGATGTTTTGCATTGATGACCGAGAATGTTCGTTTAGACGTCATTTGGAGGCATTAGATCCAGCCTGTGATACCTATGGAACACCGGGATTCTTTTCTGTGGAGTTTTTCTATCAGCCGGTAGGAGGTAAATTTTATACCAAACTTTGTCCCGCTCCAGTGACCCCTTACTACTTAATCAAAGAGGAGGGAAGCGAGAAAAAGTTAGGAACTGATCTCCATTTCTCGAAGCACAGCCATAATTTCTATACGGGTTGGTTATTTAGCCAAACACTTGGATTTTGGTCTGCTGCCAAGCTTTTCGTAAACCTATTCAAACCATCGATGAGTCCTGCGACTGCCTCTTCATTGAAGCACGTGGATAAATTTTCGACCATTCGGGTGGATTACCAAGCGATGGAAAATGGGCTTCAAGTAGGCTTCCATATCGAAGAAATGGCGGTAAGAGTCGAAAGCTTATTGAAGAGCATTGGACTTGTGGATAATTTTGCCCCTATCGTTTATGTGATCGGTCACGGAGCAAGTTCGGTGAATAATCCCCATTACGCGGCCTATGATTGTGGCGCATGTTCAGGACGTGCGGGTTCAGTTAATGCGCGGGTGATCAGCCAAATGGCCAATAAACCAGAGGTGCGTGCAATTCTAAGTGAAAAAGGGATTCATATTCCGGAAACGACTGTATTCGTGGGAGGTTTACGTGACACGACTCGCGATGATGTCGTTTTCTACGATGAACAAATCACCTATGCAGATTATAAAATAAAGCACGCGGAACACGTAAAATTGTTTGATAAGGCTTTAGATAATAATGCCAAAGAACGTTCAAGGCGCTTTGAGTCCATCAACACCTCAGCGAGAGCAAGCGAAATTCATGAGAAAATCAGAACCCGTTCCGTTTCCATTTTTGAACCGCGTCCAGAACTAAATCACGCGACGAATGCCTTGTGCATCGTGGGTCGAAGAGAATTATCGAAAGGGGTTTTCTTAGATCGCCGTTCGTTCTTGAACTCCTTTGATTACCGCGTAGATCCCGATGGAACGTATTTATTCAACATTTTGAAAGCGGCTGCGCCTGTGTGTGGTGGAATCAATTTAGAATATTACTTCTCTAGAGTGGATGGCGAGAAATTAGGCGCAGGGACGAAGTTACCGCACAATGTGATGGGACTTTTTGGGGTGGCCAATGGAATCGATGGTGATTTAAGACCCGGTTTACCTGCTCAGATGACCGAAGTTCACGACCCGGTTCGTTTGTTGTTGATCGTGGAGCACTTCCCTGAAATTGTATTGAAAACCATCCAAAAGGCCGAAGAAACCTATGAATGGTTCATCAATGATTGGGTGAAACTCGTGTCGATTAATCCAGAGACGAAAGAGTTGTCTGTATTTGAAAAAGGGGAGTTTAAGCCTTACGAACCGCTAACAAAGGATATCCAAGAGATTGATAATTTGGATGAATTATTAGCGTCGTCGCAAGAAAATTTCCCTGTGTATCTACTCAATCAAAATTAATCCAACCATGAATTTAACCCTCCATTTATTTATCTGGGTGCCTATTTTCGGCTTTTTGGTGAGTTTAATTTTACCAAAAAAGAACGAGACACTCATTTCTGTTACAGCCTTTAGCACCTTAGCGATTCAATTAAGTCTCGCAACAGGATTCATCGCTTATTGGCTTTTTACTGGCGCTGAGACGATACAAATCAATGACATTATCCTCTTTAAAAACGAGGAATATGTCTTCCAAATTGATTTTCTATTTGACAAAATAACAGCGGTCTATTTGCTTGTGGGAGCCATATTAACGTTTATGGTGACCTTGTATTCTCGCTATTATTTACACCGCGAAGCGGGGTATAAGCGCTTTTTTAACACCACGCTCTTTTTCTATGTGGGTTATTGTGTGACAACGCTTTCTGGAAATTTAGAGACACTATTCATCGGATGGGAAATCCTGGGAATTTCGTCTTTCCTACTAATTTCTTTCTACCGAGAACGTTATTTACCGGTGAAGAATGCGGTGAAAGTATTCTCTATTTACCGTATCGGCGATGTGGGAATTATTTTAGCGATGTGGGCTAGCCATCATTTATGGGGCCAAAACATTACTTTTTCCCAGTTAAACAATGCTGAATTGGTTCACGAGCATTTGCAAACACATAGTATCATCGGGGTATTTATCTCCTTGATGTTTTTACTTTCAGCCACGGCAAAATCAGCTCAATTACCCTTTTCATCTTGGTTACCGCGCGCTATGGAAGGTCCTACACCGTCTTCGGCCATTTTTTATGGTTCGCTTTCGGTGCATATCGGGGTCTTTTTGATGCTCAGGACGTTCCCTTTTTGGGAGAATCAAACCTCAGTGCGAATTCTAATAGCAGGATTAGGCTTATTGACGGCTTTAGTGGCAACTGGAATTGCCCGAGTTCAATCATCGGTGAAAAGTCAGATTGCCTATGCCTCCATTGCGCAAATAGGTTTGATCTTCATCGAAGTTTCGCTTGGGTTTGAAAAATTAGCCTTGTTCCATTTCGCTGGTAATGCATTCCTACGAACCTATCAATTATTGGTTTCGCCATCCGTGGTTTCCTATTTGATCAGAGAGCAATTCTACCACTTCGAGCCTAGAGCTCTTTCTATTGAGCGATTATTGCCTCTAAAATGGCGTAATACGCTCTATGTACTCTGCCTAAAGGAGTGGAATTTAGATTCGATGTTGTACCAATACCTTTGGAATCCAATGAAATGGGCTGGCAACAAATTGAATTTCTTAAATGGAAAACGGTTGATGGCCTATTTTGTACCGGCTTTTGGCATCAGTTATTACCTGATCAACGAAAACCAAATGAATGTAACTGCCTTGCACTGGCTACCCGTATTTTTTGCAGGAATTGGCTTAGTGCTCGTATTTAAATCCTTTACACAACGCAGGAGTATTCGTTTAAGCTGGATTTTGGTAATCATGAACCATTTCTGGATTGCCTTAGCCATTTCATTAAATGAGAAATTTGATTCCTTCGAGTCAGTGCTCTATTTAAGTGGAATTATGGTAGCTGGGCTTATTGGATACCTTTGCTTGCAACGTTTATTCCAACAAGAAGGCAAAATGACCTTAAATCGTTTCCAAGGTTTATCTGAAAACCATCCTAAAATTGCGCTAATCTTTTTGTTAGCGTGTTTAGGCCTGACCGGATTTCCGATAACACCCACGTTCATAGGAGAGGATTTAATCTTTTCACACATTCACGAAGATCAATTTTTACTTGCAGGCATCGTTTCACTTAGCTTTATCCTGGATGGATTAGCCGTGATCCGTATATATGCCCGCATTTTTATGGGTCCTAATTATAGAACCCATGCCACCTTTTCAAACAGATATTTTTAAGATGAAGAATATACCTAAAGACGGCCTAGCCGGATTAAAAGAGAACTATGCGTCAGACGCAGCCTCTGGATTTATTGTTTTTTTATTAGCGCTTCCTTTAAGTTTAGGGATTGCTAAAGCATCGGATTTCCCTCCGATTATGGGTTTACTTACCGCCATCATTGGGGGTATCGTTGTCAGTTTATTTAGTGGATCACGTTTAACCATAAAAGGACCTGCAGCTGGATTAATTGTGATTGTGGCGGGAGCTGTAGCTGAATTTGGCGGAGGAGAACAAGGCTGGCATTTAGCCCTAGGAGCGATGGTGATAGCGGGTTTAGTCCAAATCCTTTTCGGGGTATTCAAACTGGGCAAATTAATGGATTTCTTCCCCCTTTCTGCCGTACACGGTATGTTAGCAGCGATTGGATTAATCATCATAGGCAAGCAGATTCCAGTATTTTTAGACGTGAATCCAATCCTAGCCAAAGGAAAAGAACCTTTGGAATTATTCGCAGCCATACCTGAATTTATTGCAAATTGGGACCCCAAGGCTACTTTAATCGGTGCAATCAGCTTGGTCATTATGATGGGATGGCCTTATATTAAGAACCCGCTGATTAAAAAAATCCCTGCGCCATTAGTTGTTTTAGCGATTGCAATTCCGGCAGAATTAATCATGGACTTCCAAACCACTGAACCAGGATATGCCCTTGTTCACATTGGGAATTTGGTAGATAATATAAAATTGAATGCCTCTTTTGATGGCTTCAATCAAACTGGAACTTTTATCAAGTTTGTGATTATGTTTGCCCTAGTGGGTACTTTGGAATCCCTTTTGACGGTAAAAGCCATGGATATGTTAGATCCCTACAAACGTAAATCAGATGCGAATAAAGATTTGATTGCCACCGGTATCGGGAATACATTGGTCGCGTTTTTAGGTGGTTTACCAATGATTTCAGAAGTAGCGCGTTCATCAGCTAATATCGCGAATGGGGCCAAAACACGTTGGGCAAACTTCTTCCACGGATTCTTTATTTTAGTATTCGTCTTATTAGCTGCTCATTTAATTGAATTAATCCCCAATACCGCTTTAGCAGCCATGTTAATCACGGTAGGTATCAAATTAACACACCCGAAAGAATTCATCCACACACTTGAAAAAGGAAAAGAGCAACTATTGATTTTCCTGGTGACGATCTTTTTCACTTTGGGGGTAGATTTATTGGTGGGAATTGGAGCCGGTATTTTGACCGAAATCTTAGTCAATTTATTTAACGGCAAGCCATTAAAAGCCATCTTCAGCGCACCTACGGAGGTTTCATTCACTGATGACGCCTACCTTGTCGAGATTTCTGATGCTGCGGTATTCACAAATTACTTGGGAATCAAACGTAAACTAGAAGCCATTCCATCTGGATTCCATGTAACAATTGACCTTTCCAAAACGCATCTTGTCGATCACTCCGTAATGGAAAATTTCGAACACTTTAAGCGCGATTATGAACGCGGAGGTGGATCTGTGACTCTTATAGGGTTAGATTCACACAAATCGCTCTCAGGTCATAAGGCCGCCGCGATGAAACGGAAAAAATAGTAAACCTACTGATAAACCGCCCCTCAAAAAGGCGGTTTATTTTTTTGTAAATAATCGATATCTTTAATGAAATTTAAACCTATGAAAAAACTTGTGCTGCTGCTAAGCTTGCCTCTTTTCTGTTTTTCCCAAACAGAAACCATTCTTAGCCTTCCTAAACAGAAATCCTTTTTTCAAAAGACCGAAAATCTCTATTCTGATTTCAGCGGAGCGAAGATTACGGTACACCCAGAACAATCCTTTCAAAGCATCGATGGATTCGGATTTACCTTAACCGGCGGTAGCGCTCAATTAATTCAGCAATTAGAACCCACCAAAAGAGCGGCTTTGTTACAGGAATTATTTGGACCCAATGGAATCTCCGTTCTAAGAATAGGTGTGGGTGCAACAGATCTAGACGCAACCGTATTCTCCTACGAAGACAAGCCTAGAAAATTCAGCTTAGAACCCTCGAAAGCAGACTTAATTCCCGTTTTACAACAAATTTTAACCATTAACCCAGCGATAAAATTGATGGCCACACCTTGGTCTCCACCCACCTGGATGAAGGATAATGGGGAGAGTAAAGGCGGATCACTTTTGGAAAAGCACTATATAACCTATGCGAATTACCTCGCAAACTACATTCAAGCGATGGAGAAAGAGGGAATTCCTATCTGGGCATTAACGCCCCAAAACGAGCCCTTACACCCAGGAAACAACCCCAGCATGTACATGAGCTCGCAGATGCAGGCGAATTTTATCAAAACAGCCTTGGGTCCTGTATTCAAAAAGCGAAAAATCACGACCAAAATCATCGTATACGATCACAATTGCGATCATCCAGAGTACGCCATTGACTTATTAAATGATGCGGATGCAAAACAATATGTGAGTGGTTCAGCTTTCCACTTGTACAATGGGGATATCTCAGCCTTGAGCAAAGTGAAAGCGGCGCATCCGGATAAAGACCTCTATTTTACCGAGCAATGGACGGGATACAAAGGGGATTTTACAGGTGATTTCATGTGGCACGTTAAGAATGTCATCTTAGGTGCGGTGAATAATCATGCGAAAACGGCCATTGAATGGAATTTAGCGAATGATCCTAGCTATGGGCCACATACACCTGGTGGTTGCACAGAATGCTTAGGTGCGCTAACCATCTCAGGTCAGGATATCATTCGAAATCAATCGTATTATATTGTTATGCAAGCAGCACGATTTGTTCCAGCTGGCTCTATACGCTTAGGAATCGATGTGCCTGAAGGCATTCAAGCGGCTGCCTTTAAGCGTCCGGATGGGAAAGTAGTCTTACTGGTCCAAAACGAAGGCCGCAAAAAGAACCTAAGCATAGAAAAACTAAACCTAGAAATACCGGCTGAATCAGTCTTAACGATCATCCTATGAAAAACTTTAACATTAACCGCAGACATTTTATGAAAGGGGCATCGGCCGCTTTGGCCATGTCTACCTTTGGCGCTTATGGATTAGATTTAGTGAATCCCGCACGACCGTACCGAGTGGCCTTAATTGGCGCTGGATGGTACGGAAAGAGTGATTTATTCCGACTCATGCAGGTCGTACCTGTAGAAGTAGTAGCCTTGTGCGATCCAGATCGAAATATGTTAACAGAAGCAGGAAAGCTCGTTGCTGCTCGCCAAAAATCCCGTAAAACACCGAAATTATACGGTGATTACCGCCAATTATTGAAGGAAAATGAACTAGATATCGCCCTTGTAGGTAGTCCAGATCATTGGCATGCGCTACAGATGATCGATGCCGTGAAGGCCGGGGCACACGTCTATGTGCAGAAGCCTATTTCAGTCGATGTGCTGGAAGGCGAGGCGATGGTCGCGGCCGCTAGAAAATACGGCAAAACGGTTCAGGTGGGAACTCAACGTAAAAGTACACCGCACCTAATTCAGGCTAAAAAGGAGATTATAGACAAAGGCTTTTTAGGAAAAGTGGCTCACGTGGAGATGTATTGCTATTACCACATGCGCAATAATGGTAATCCGCCAGTACAAGCTGTTCCTGACTATTTTGACTACGAAATGTGGACGGGACCTGCGCCATTGCGTCCTTATGATGGTTTACCACACACGCGGTGGTGGAGAACTTTCGAGGAGTATGGCAATGGAATTATGGGCGATATGTGCATCCACATGTTTGATACGGCGCGCTGGATGCTGGATTTAGGCTGGCCTAACCGCGTGAGTTCAGAAGGTGGTATTTATGTCCAAAAAGAGGGCAAATCGAACATCCCTGACACACAAACAGCCGTTTTTGAATACAATGGATTGAACTGTGTTTGGCAACATAGAACTTGGGGCACTCCTCCAGATCCAGAATATCCGTGGGGTTTAACTATTTACGGCGAAAAAGGAACGCTGAGAATGAGCACTATGAAATACGATTTCACGCCTACGGATCCTAAAGGAGAGAAACTGCACATGGATGTGGTCTATGAAAAAGAGAAATATCCAGAAGATTTAAAAGAGGATCGCATTGAATTAAATGCGGCACCAGCTACGCGTGGCCATATGCTCGATTTCTTAGCCGCAATCGATAAAGGTTCAAAACCCATTGCAGACATCGCTGAAGGACATATTTCTACGGCATCCTGTATCATTGCGAATCTTTCCATGAAGTTAGGTCGACCTCTTTCCTACAACCCAGGAACAAAAACCGTATTAAATGACCCAGAAGCAACCGCCTTATTAGCTAGAAATTATCGCGGTCCGTGGAATAGAAATATGCTAGTTTAATGAAAAAGCTCATCCTATTGGCCTTATTGGCCCTTCCAGCTTTAGCACAACAACGCACCTCTGCCCAATTAGGAGAAGATTTGCAGAAATTACGGGTGCTTGGCTCTGTGTTGCATGTGGCCGCACATCCGGACGATGAAAGTACGCATATGTTGACGTGGTTCGCCCAGCAACAACATTGGGAGACGAGCTATTTTGCCTGTACAAGGGGAGACGGCGGCCAAAATCTCATCGGCGACGAGCAAGGTGTTCCTTTAGGATTAATCCGAACACAAGAATTGTTAGCCGCTAGGAGAATTGACGGGGCGAATCAATATTTTTCGCGTGCGTTTGACTTTGGCTTTTCGAAGTCGACGGAGGAAGCTTTGGTGTTTTGGGACAGGCAACTGATTCTATCGGACTTAGTCTGGGTGATTCGAAAAACATGTCCTGATATCATTTTCACGCGCTTTCCACCGGATGCACGGGCTGGACACGGGCATCATTCTGCCTCCGCGGCACTGGCCATTGAAGCCTATAAGGCAGCAGCAGATCCCAAGATGTTCCCAGAACAATTGAAAAAGGGAGTGGACGTGTGGCAGGCGAAACGATTATTGTGGAACACATTCCGTTTCCCGGGTTCGACGGGAAATTCGACTATTTCTGACTCTCAGTTCAAAGTAAATATTGGCGATTATCTGCCCTTTTTAGGCCAAAGCACCGGAGAACTAGCCGCCTACAGCCGGAGCCAGCATAAATCCCAAGGTTTTGGCTTTGCGGTGGACCGCGGAAGAAGCACAGAATACTTCGCCACTTTAGGCGGTGAGGCTCCCAAAGAATTCTTGTGGGATGGGGTAGACGCCTCATGGAATCGCGTGAATCCGAACATCGATGCGCTTATTGTACCCATCATTAAAGACTACAATCCGGAGAAACCTTACGAGAGCATTTCGGCTCTGATCAACTTAAAGAAATCGATTCAAGCGCTTCCTTCTAGCCCTTGGACGCAGAAGAAAATTGCAGAAATCAATGCCTGGGTTGTCAGCGCAGCGGGAGTTTACTTAGGAGCTACGACTTCTCAAGGCATGGTAGCCATAGGAGAGAAGCTTCCTATCAAGACGGAGTTTATCGTTCGTGCGCCTATAAATGTAGATCATGTTAGCATTTCATTTGCTGGAATTGATACAACCATCCTAGGTAAAATTGAACCCTATAAAAAGTATCCTTTCAATCGCGTAATCACGGCCTCCGCGCCCATTACACAACCGTATTGGATACAAGAAGCGAAAGCCACAGGACATTTTAATGTGAGTGATCAACAGAAGATCGGTCAAGCTAAGGTAGATCCAGCGTATACCGCAAAAGCAATCTTCCACATTCAAGGGGAAGAATTTTCCCTAGAGAAACCGGTACAAGAATTGATCATCGACCCAGTGAAAGGAGAGATCTTGCAGCCTATCGCCGTGACCCCTAAAACGGTCTTTCGCTTAAGTTCTAACGTAGTATTATTGCCAAAAGGCAGCAAGACAACAAAAACGATTCAACTATCCATCACGGCATTAGCCGCTTTAAAGCCTGGCCGAATGGAGGTGAAGTCGGGGGCATCGGTTTTGGCAAACATCAGTCTAAAAGAGGGAATGAAAGCAGGGGAGAAGCGGGAATGGCCTGTCTCTTTCAACGAGGCAGTCGTACCTGACGGAAAAATAACCAGCAACCTCCAATTACATATTTACGCTGGGAGCGAAAACTGGATCGATTCACTCGACTTGCAAACCATTGAATACCCACACATTCCGACCCAACGCTATTTCACACCAGTGAACTTGAGCTTATTGCACATCGACTTCGCGAAAAAAGGTAATCGCTTAGGCTATATCAAAGGCGCCGGCGATAAGGTCCCAGAGGCATTAAAGCAGATGGGATACGAGGTCGACTTCTTAGGGGAGAAAGACTTAACGGCAGCGAATCTGCAGAAATACGATGCGGTGCTTACCGGTGTGCGTGCTTACAATACCAATGACTATTGGGAAAACGCTTATCCTGAGATCATGAAATACATCGAGAATGGCGGCAATTATGTCGTTCAATACAATACGGCCAGTTTCTTAGGGCCTATGAAGTCGAGTATGTCGCCTTATCCCTTGCTGGTTTCGCGTAACCGGATTACAAAAGAAGAAGCGAAACCCGCATTCCTTTTGCCGTCGCATACGCTCCTCAACAGCCCAAACAAAATCAGTGAAACAGATTTCCAAGATTGGATCCAAGAACGCAGTGTTTATACAGCGGAGACCAATGATCCACATTTCGAATTTCCTCTCGGGTTTACCGATCCAAATGAAGCAGAAAACAAGGGAAACATCGCTGTTACCAAATACGGAAAAGGTCAATTCATTTATACCGGATTGGTTTTCTTCCGGGAATTACCGGCTGGCGTTCCAGGCGCCTACCGTTTATTAGCTAACTTACTCGCAAAACCCTCAAAATGAAATTACCACTTATAGCTCTTTGCCTTTTTACTTTTTGGGCAAATGCCCAGCAACAGCCGATTATCCGCAAGGACAAAATAACGATCGCACGCGATTCTTACGGGGTTCCACACATATTTGCGCCTACAGATCCAGAAGTAGCTTATGGTTTAGCCTGGGCGCATTCTGAGGATGACTTTAAGACGATTCAGACGCTTATTCTAACCGGTAAGGGCAAGTTAGGCACACACCTTGGCAAGAAAGGCGCGCCGGTGGATTTTGTTTTTGGCTTATTGAATACGCGCAAGGTGGTGGATCAGCAGATCAAGGCGATGGATCCTCGCTTTCTGCAATTAGTGCAGGGCTACCTGATGGGGCTAGAAGCCTATGGGAAGGCACATCCATCGGAAGTAGTGAACAAGCACGTATTTCCTATTGCGATAGAAGATTATATAGCGACGACGATGTTTTCGGTGGCTATTTTCTGTGGAGTGGATAAGGCTTTGCCCAAAATCCTCGATGGCTCCATTCCCTCGCTTCCCGGCTTTACCGGAGAAGGGAGTAATGCCTTTGCCATTAAGAGCTCGAAATCGGCTACTGGCGAGCCGATGTTAGTCATTAACGCGCATCAGCCCATCGAGGGCGCTACGGCTTTCTATGAGGCTCATGTGCAATCGGAGGAGGGTTGGAATATCTTGGGTGGTTTGTTCCCGGGCGGTCCATTGATCTTCCACGGGGTGACACCTAATCTCGCTTGGGCGCATACGGTAAATTTCCAGGACAAAATCGACGTCTATCAATTGAAGACGGACAAAGCGCATCCGGGTCAATACGAGGTGGATGGCGAATGGTTGCCTTTGGTAAAAAGAAGAATAAAGCTGAACATTAAAGGGATTCCCTTCTCGGTCTCTAAGATGGCCTACGAATCGATTTATGGCCCCACGGTGAAATCGCCCAAAGGTGGCTATTTCTCCTTACGTCTTCCGTCTCTAATGGACGCCGGTGCTCTTCAGCAGTGGTATGCGATGAACCGCTCTACGAACTTCACGGAATTCAAGGCAGCCTTGAACCAGAATCACCTGCCTATGTTCAACATTATGTATGCAGACAAGGAAGACAACATCTTCTATATCTCCAATGGGAAGATGCCTTATCGTAATCCTAAGTTCAACTGGGCCTCCACACTACCAGGAAATACGCGGGAGACACTTTGGGAAAAATTCAAACCGCTGAATGAATTACCGCAGCACTTGAATCCGGCAGCTGGGTATTTGTTTAACACGAATCACTCGCCCTTTATGGCTACGGCCGTTAATGAGAATCTAAATCCTGCGAACTACGATAAATACGACGGATACGAGACCTACCATAATAACCGTTCACAGCGGGCTAAGGACTTAATTGACACCTACGACAAAATAGGTTGGGAAGATTTAAAGCGCATCAAGTTCGATCGTCAATTGCCAGCGAAGATTTTATACCCCTATGGATACGATGCTTCGGTGCTATTTACGCTTGATGCTTCTAAATATCCTGCTTTGGCCACTATTATCCGGGGCATCCAACAATGGGACCACGTGACCAATATCGAAAGTATAGGCGCTTTGTATTATAACATTGCGTATTATGGGGCCTCTAAAATACGCAAAAACGCATCGAAAGATCCATTAACAGAATCGGAAGCAGTCGAGCTAACGCAGTACGTGCACGATTTCTTACTGAAGCACTACGGCCGCTTGGACGTGACGCTAGGGGAGTTCCAACGGTTGAAAAGAGGAGATCAAGATTGGCCTCAAGCTGGAATGCCAGATGTGTTAGCGGCGGTCATGTCTGAGCCAATGGGCGAATCACAACGTAAGATGAATTCAGGGGATGCCTACATCGGTTTTGTGAAGTTTCCTAAAAGCGGAGGTTTGCCACTGATTGAGACGGTGAATACCTTTGGAGCGAGTTCACATCCAGAGTCGAAACACTTCGCGGATCAACGCGAACTGTACCAGGCTCAGAAGACGAAGGTGATGACTTTAGATAAAGCGGAAATACTGAAAAATGCGGAACGTATTTATCAGCCGGACTAAATTATAAGGAATCAGTCACCACAGGCTGATCATCGGGTTCGTGGGTATTTCGGCCATCGGTCGGAATACCATCCCCAATTACCTCGTAACTAAGCTGATCTCCCGCGCGGGTTACCTCCAGATTGTACAAGAAAGTACCCTCTGGCTCTTTGGTTTTCAAGATACCTGTATAGAGCGAATCACTCTTTTGAACTAAGGAAACATCTAGGACACTTACACCTGTAATCTGCTCTTTTTGAAGATTTTGCAACCACAATTCACGCACTTCACCCTCGATTTCAGCAGAGGTTTTTTCACACGAATTTAAGATGAACACGGAGGCCAAAGCCACTATAAATACTCTAATCATGGTGCAAAAATGGGCATTTTTCGCGAAAAAAGGAAAAAGAAATCCCAATTTAAAACCTCAACCCATCATCCTTACCCGTCGCGAAAGCCTTCGAGTAATCGATTTTGCGAACCTGCCCAGCGATGTAATTAATCCCTTGCAACAAATGATTCAAGTAGGTCGGTTCTTGGTAGTTTTCTTTCGCGTGGCCTAGGGTGGTGACCCAGATGTGTCCGCCTTGGAAGTGTTGGGTCCAGACCGCTGGGAAATAGTCTCCGTAAACGCCTTTGTGTTTTGTGATGAGGTCTTTTTGGGACGGATCTAAGGTAGTCACGTCATGCATCATTAGTGTTTGGATGCCGGGGTAAAGTTCAAAGCCAAAATAGCATTCGTCTTCTTTCGACCATTTTAAGGGTACACCTTGTAGGGATGGGTGCGATGGGGCGATGTTGATGACCGAGAAAGGCTGGAACTTGGCGTGCCAGGAGAACGTTTCGCCTACCATCGATTTGAACCAGCTCCATTTGCGTTCTGTTCCCGTCACCGAGTGCACACCCACGAATCCGCCACCAGCTTCGATGTAGCGGCGGAAAGCGACGCGCTGTGCGTCTGTGTCGAAGACGTCGTTGTTAGTGGAGGTGAAGATGATGACTTTGTATTTGGCCAAATTCTGTTCTTCAAACACCACCGGATCAGCCGAAACATCCACTTGAAAGCGATTTTCAGTGCCTAACTTCTGAACTGCAGCCACGGCTGAGGGAATGTTATCGTGCACATAGCCAGGGCCATTTTTCGTGTACACAAGAACCGAAAAAGAAGTCTTTTGCGCGAATGTAGCAAAAGCAAAAAGCAGAAATAATGTCGTTAATCTCATTTTACGCCGTATTTATCAATTAAATAGATGATGGCTGCCATATTCACGGCGCCTAAATGCAATTCTCTTTTGTTCACGTTTTCGAACACATCCGTCTTTGCGTGGTGCAGATCGAAATAGCGTTGGCTGTCTGGGATTAGTCCAGCTAAGATGGATTCTTTATTGATGCCGGCCATCGGGGCAATGTCCGTACCGCCACCACCAAAAGTAATCTCAGATCCATAAGGTTTTAATAGGGGAGTCCACGTTTGAAATCTGGCGAATTGAGCAGGAGGGGCCGTAATTCCGATGGAACGAGGAGTGAAGCCACCCTCATCGCTTTCGATGACAAAGATGTGGTTCTCCTTGTTAATTTTAGCTTGGTTTGCATATTCCTTGCCACCACGCGCGGCATTTTCTTCATTTGCGAATAGGACAAAACGGATGCTACGCTTTGGTTTGTAGTTTAACGCTTTCATGACGCGCAACACTTCCATCGTTTGGACGATGCCGGCGCCGTCGTCGTGTGCACCCTCATTTACATCCCAGCTGTCTAAGTGACCGCCTAAGGTGATGTATTGGTCTGGAAATTCAGATCCGCGGATTTCTGCAATTACGTTGTTGTCATCCGCATCTGGAAGGAAGAAACCGTAGGTTTGAACTTGGGCTTTGATGGTTCCTTTTTTGGCCAAAGCATACAATAGCTGAGCATCATTCGGACCTAAAGCCACCGCTGGAATCTTCGGATATGCTTCATCATACACCATCACACCGGTATGCGGCTCATTATCCGGCGCCGTGCTCAGTGAATGAATTAACACCGCCACTGCACCATATTTTGCTGCTTTACTTGCACCAGAACGGCGAAAAGCGCCACTCTCGCCATAGGCTTTAAAGGTCTGAATCTTCGTCGGATCAAAAACACTGTGGAAATAAACAATCTTGCCTTTCACCTCTTCCTTGCGCTTCTCTAATTCTTCGAAACTAGCCACTGCGACCACTTCCGCCTCGATTAATCCATTGGAGCCTAGCGAATTTCCTAAGGCCAAAGCCGCCAACGGCTGCATTCTCGCCTCTCCATTCACGCCTGTAATCGCCACAAAATCATTCCCTCCACGCTTCCAATTCGGTGTTTTCACCGGCTGCAAGAACACTTTATCTGGACCCATCGCCTCTAAACTTTTCTTACCCCAAATCACCGCATTCTGCGCCTGTGGAGAACCGGCTAAACGCCCGCCAATCTTTTTGGTTAACTCATACAATAAGTCATAAGCCTTTCCGTTCGTCATAATCTCATCAGACATCTTCTTGATGAACAGACTATCGACATTGGATTGTGCGTTAGAAAAGAGGGGGAGAAGTAATAAGGGTAGGAAACGTAATTTCATAGTCGGTTAATAAATAGTGATTTTAAAGATAGTAATTATTCGGTAAATTTAGTTGCTAGTTGGCAGTGTAGCTCAGAGTATAGATTATAGAGTATAGATTAGAGATAAATTATGCTGACAATTACACTTCTCTATTCTTGTGTATCCTATCTTTACTCAATGCTCTCTTATCTATAATCTCAATAAATATGAAAAAACTACTAATACTCTTAACCCTTTGTTCTCTAAATGCCAAAGCCCAATCCTTCCAAGGCATACTCAAAAAAGCCACCGAAATCGCTTCCGGCGCCACTAAAACAGGCTTAAGTTCAGATGATATTGCCAATGGCCTCAAAGAAGCCTTACGTGTAGGAGCCGAAAAAGGTTGTGCAAACCTCGCAAAACCAGATGGATTCTTTAAAAATGCTGCCCTTAAAATCCTCATGCCACCAGAAGCCGCCAAAGTAGAAAGCACACTGAGAAGTGTAGGCCTAAACCAATTAGCGGACGATTTTATCCTCAGCATGAACCGCGCGGCAGAAGATGCTTCTGCTACCGCCGCACCCATTTTCGTAAATGCCATCAAACAAATGACCATCACAGATGGCATCAACATCCTCCGCGGTGATGAAACAGCAGCTACTTCTTATCTACGTTCAAAGACCGCTACGGAATTAAAATCCAGTTTTAATCCGATCGTAAAAACATCCTTAGATAAAGTAAATGCCACCAAATACTGGGAAAAAGCCATCACAGCCTATAATGCCATTCCTTTCAGCAACAAGAAAATCAATCCAGACTTGAGCGCTTATGTAACCGAAAAGGCGATGGAAGGAATCTACAGCGAAATAGCAAAACAAGAAAAAGATATCCGTGCGAATCCGATGGCACGGACGACTGAGTTGCTGAAGAGGGTGTTTGAAAAGTAATGGTAAATGGTGAATGGTAATTGGTGAATGAGGTGTTTTCATAACATTACCCTTTGCTGCTTTGTTAAACTAATCGTATGGAGCATAATAGAATCAATTACATCGATTACAGTTTAACCGATCTTGAACAGGACTGCTGGAATAGATTAGTCACTGGAGCCACTAAAAGCAGAAATCCTTTTCATACGCCATGCGTGGCTACTTTGGCTAATGGCGAAGTGAATATGCGGACGGTTGTTTTACGTAAGACTTTGCCTACAGAAAGAGAATTGCGTTTCCATACGGATATCAGAAGCCCTAAATGGAAAGAGTTAATACATAATCCTTCTATAAGCGCGCTATTTTATGATTCCGAAGAGCGCATTCAATTACGCGTAAAAGGAAAAGCGGTATTACATCATACGGATGATATGACGGCCAAAGCCTGGCAAACCACCTCTCTATCCAGTCGAAAATGCTATTTAACACTCCAAAGCCCGTCCAGTTTTGCTAATTCATCGACCAGCGGACTACCAGAAGACATCGAACAAGAGAACTTTACGCTAGCAGAAAGTGAAGTGGGTTACGAAAACTTTGGCATTGTATCCATTCATGTTCAATCGATCGATTGGTTGTGGTTGAATCATGCGGGGCATAGAAGAGCTTTCTTTGACTATGAGGAGGGGAGATTTCAGTGGATGGTGCCTTGAGTTGGTTTTTCACACTCTATCAATTAAATTTCAACTATGATTAATAATTTATTGAAAACAGCAGTAGGCAGACTACGCACTATCGCATTTTTAGAAGGTTGCTCGTATTTGCTTTTGGGTTTTACGATGATTTTAAAATACAAATTTGGTATTCCACAGCCTAATTACGTGGTGGGTTTAGCACATGGAATTCTATTTGTCCTTTATATCGTTTTAGTGCTTCAAGTTTCGTTTTTACAACGATGGAACTTAGTGAAAATCTTTTGGGCTTTTATAGCTTCACTCGTACCTTTTGGAACTTTTTATGCAGACAAAACAATTTTCAGATAATTGTTTACACCATAAAACCTTACGATTGCACTCGTTTATCTCGTATTTAGAGGAGCAAAAAAAAACACCATCTATATTGAAATAGATAGTGTTTAATTTTTAAGAAGTGATCCCGCTGGGATTCGAACCCAGGACCCATACATTAAAAGTGTATTGCTCTACCAACTGAGCTACGGAATCATTCAAGCCGAGGCTTGGTATATAAAAATGGTTCACTCTGGAACCGAAAGGAAGTTCAACCACTGGTTGACCTTCGTTTGCAAAAGAGTAACTTTTTCCCCTTATTGCGGTGCAAAACTAGCACCCTTTTTTAAATAATGCAAGCTCTTTCTCTAAATAAAATTATATTTCTTGTGATTTTTTCTTTTGGTTTTGGCCAAAGAGCTTATTCCCAAATAGATAGAAATCAACTCGCATTAGCAGATTCTTTGTTTAAGGCGAATAGACTTTTGCGTGCGGAGAAAATTTACGTGTCCCATTTAAAGACCAAACCGCGCGATTCCGAAAATATTAAATTAAAACTGGCCTATATCGCGAAAGCAAAAAACGATTGGTTGAAAGAACTTTACTATTTATCTAGCATACAAGCGACGAATGCGCGGCCGGAAATATCGAAGCGTTTGGAGGAAATAGGTGAGAAGCAGGGGCTGAACGGCTTTAAAATGAGCCTTTGGGATCAGATTTATTGGCTTTACTTTAAATTCTTCCCTTTCCTGCTAGGCTTTCTCTTATTGATAGCCTTGTATGGGGCTGGAATTTTGACCTATTCCGTCTTTCAAAAGAAAGTGATCCGCAGCAGTCAATTCACCTATTTAATCCTTTACATCGCATTTATTGGGCTTTTTGCGAACTTTCCGGGCTTTTTAAATTATGGGATTATTACCAAAGACAAATCCTACATGCGCGACTTTCCGTCCTCTGCCGCTCCGGTGGAACGCCTCTTAAAGAAGGGAAATCGGATTAATTATTGGTTTACCCGTGATATTTGGGTGTATAGCCTGATTGAAAGTCAGCAAGGATACGTGAAAGAAGATGACTTCTTGCCTATTAACTAGAATCTAGAGGTGCAAGATTTGGAAACTTAAGTCCAAAATGATTTCGCGGTCCGTCTCCGCACTGCCGATAACCCCTTTTACTTTTAAATCAGCGTTCTTCACCGCCTCGATAATACGAACAACCTTCGCCAAAGGGTAATTTCTCGCCGCTGTCGTATAATCACGGACGAAATAAGGATTCACTCCAATCAGCTTCGCAATCTCCCCGTCAGAGACATTTCCCACGTCGTGAACCTGTAATACTTTAGAGAAGAAGTTAAATAACAAGACTAGCATGGGCGCTGCAGGATTCTGCTTCGCGTTTTCTGCAAAGTGAAAGGCAATTTTCTGGGCTTTTTCGGTGTTGCGCTGGATGATCGCTTTTTGGAACTCAAAATAATTGTATTCCCGGCTAATACCAATGTATTTCTCCACCTCTGCAGAGCCTACCTCAGCACCCGCTGGCACATTCACAGCTAATTTATCCGCCTCGTGCGCCATCCTAGACAAATCCGCACCCACATAAGAAACCATCAATTCGACCGTAGAAGGTTGAATTTTGATCCCTTTTTGGCCCAAATAATCCACTAACCAAGCACCCAATTTATCTTCCGATACTTTCTTCGATGTGACAATCACACCGTGCTTCACCAGCGCAGAAAACACCTTTGATTTATCAGAAAGCAAGGATTTAACGGTCAAAACCAGTAGGGTAGAGGGCGTCGGATTCGCGCAATAATCTTCCCAAACCTTTAAATCATCCTCTTTAGCCTTCGCATTTTCCTTCGCTTTCGCCATCGCCTCGATGAACGCCGCCTCCTTCACAATCACGACCTGACGCTCCGCCATCATCGGATACCGACGCGCCGTCGCAATAATAGATCCTAGACTATGATCTTTGCCAAAAAGGACAAATTGATTAAAACTCTGCTGATCCTCCGGCAGCACCTGCTTTTCAAAAGCATCCACCAGCTGATCAATCAAATAGGGCTCATCACCATGCAACAAATAAATAGGAGCCAGTTTTTTCTGCTTAATATCCTTTAAAACTTCTTGAGCGCTCTGTTGCATAGGTGAATTTAGTTAAACAAAAATAGGCAAAAGCTAAGGGATGGAAAAATATCTCAAGTATTTCCCGTAGGTTTGCAGGCAAAAAAACAGCTCAAACCATGTCAATTGCAAAAAATAATGTCGTATTCATCTCCTATCAACTTGCATTTCCAGATGAAGACGGACAACCAGATGTCGTAGAAATCGTAGACGAAAAAGAACCAATGGTTTTTATTCACGGCCTTAGCGGCTTACCTGAAGCGTTTGAAAAGAACCTTTTAGGCTTAAACGAAGGCGACACGTTCGATTTCAGCATCTCAGCTGAAGACGCTTACGGTAATGTAGATCCTAACGCAATCATTCAATTGCCTAAATCTATTTTCCAAGCCGAAGACCAATCCGCAGACGATATCCTACAAATCGGAAACTTCATCCCGATGACGGACGACCAAGGAAACCGCATGCAAGGTTTAGTCGTTTCCATCGAAGGAGAAACCGTTACCATGGACTTTAACCATCCTTTAGCGGAGAAAACCTTAATGTTCCAAGGAAAAATCTTAAAAATCAGAGAAGCTACTCCAGACGAACTTGCCCACGGCCACGTGCATGGGGAAGGGGGAGTTCATCATTAATAAAAAAGAGGCGTTCAGCTTTAAAGAATAAAGCACAAAGCATAAAGAATAAAGCTTGTATCGCCTTCGGCGATGAGTATATGAAGTGTTTTTAACTAAAATCATCAAAAAGGCGCAGTTGGCGCCTTTTTGATTCCACCTTTATTCTTTGTGCTTTATGCTCTATGCTTATTTTTTGTATGAAATCATCAAAAAAGGGGCTAGCGCCCCTTTTTTGATTCCTTCTTTGAACTTTGAACTTTGCTCTTTGAACATTTCAATGTTATTCAGATTTATAGCAATGCTATAAATCTGAATAACATTGAACCTCCACCCCGAACTTCCTTAAAAAGTCAACCCCTTCATCAGACGCTAAACCCTTGTAGGCGGCATAGGAATTCAAGAAGATCACTTTCTTAATCTTCATGCTAAAAATAATACGAGCACAAGAGATGCAAGGTGATAAAGTAACGTAAATTGTAGAACCTTCGACTGAAACACCGTTCTTAGAGGCATATAAAATGGCATTTTGCTCTGCGTGCAAGGCTAAAGAACAACTTCCTTTCGAATCACGAGGACAACCATCCTCGCCAAATTCATCATCACAATTGTGAGTTCCTGCGGGAGGCCCGTTGTAACCGATCGAAATAATGCGGGTATCTTTGGTTAATACACAACCCACTTGAGCGCGGGTGCAATGAGAACGAAGCGCCAGATTCTGAGCCAGTTCCATAAAGATTACATCAAACGAGGGCTTTTTCATAGGCATAAAAAAATCCCATAAAGGGATTTTATGTAGCGGGGAGCAGAATCGAACTGCCGACCTTTGGGTTATGAATCCAACGCTCTAACCATCTGAGCTACCCCGCCAAATTATGGTGCAAAGGTAAGCGTTCCCACCGTAGAACACAAATATTTTCACAATACTTATTAATTTTGCACAGGATTTGGGATTTAGCCCAGAGTTAATACCTTTGTTTACAGGTAGTTTTACAGGTAGGTTTACTAGTTCATTTATCCCCGTTCATATGTCACAAACTCCATATACTTTTGAATATGAGATAAAAGCGTCGCCTAAGGTGCTTTATCCTTACTTAAGTAGTCCATCCGGATTACAACAATGGTTTGCAGACAAAGTGATTGTTCGTGGAAGTGCAGAATTGCATTTTTATTGGGATAATGAGAACCATCCAGCCTTGGTTTTACCTGGAAAAGCCAATAAATCAGTCAAATTTGATTTTAAAAGAGGGAATTCTGAGCCAGGAAAGCACATTATTGAGTTAAGCCTGGATGTGAGTGAGGTTTCGAATACGACCTATCTAACGGTTATCGATGGGGCTTCGACCTTTAAAACGGATGCGGATGCAGAAGAATTGTGGGATTATTTAATCGACAAACTGAAAGAAATAGTAGGGAGTTAGGATGCGTAAGATTGATAAATTAGTACTGCAGGCGTTTTTTGGACCATTTTTTTTGACACTTCTTGTTGTCATCTTTATTTTCCTGTTGCGTTTGGTTTTATTTTACTTTGCTGATCTCTTTGGCAAGGATTTAGGGGCATTTGTGTACGTGGAGTTGTTTTTTTACTTCTCGTTAATCACCATTCCCTTAGCGATGCCGTTGTCGGTATTGCTTTCTTCGTTGATGACTTTTGGGAAATTAGGCGAAAACTTTGAGTTGACGGCATTGAAGAGTGCGGGCATCTCGATTTTCCGAATTATGCGTCCTATTTTAACCGTGGCGGTGTTTTTGAGCTTGTTTATGTTCTGGTTTATGAACGTGGCTTTGCCTTGGGCGAACATCAAAGGTTGGAGTTTACTCTATGACATTAAGACGACTAAAACGACGTTGAACATCAAGGAGGGCATATTCTATACGGATTTGACAGGCTATTCTATCAAAGTAGGGAAGAAGTACCCGGATAATAAGACCCTGAAGAACCTGATTATTTATGATCATACACACAATGATGGAAATCGCCACGTGACTTTGGCGGATTCTGCGCTGATGTATACTATTATGAACAAACGCTATTTAGTGTTTGAACTGTTTAATGGCAAGGATTATTTAGAAGATGCGGACCAAGGTTCGGTGGTAAATCCGACGGAATTAGCGGTGCATGATTTCAAGAAAAGCAAGGTGGTGATGTCGCTGGCCGTGTTTGATCTCCAAAAAACGGATGAGCAACAATTCGCGCACCACGAGATTATGCGCAATAATTACCAGCTGGCGGATGATGCAGATTCCTTAGCCAATACGATTTCAACCGTTAAAAAGGGCTTTTTCAAGTCATCTTCCATTAATTTCCTTTACCAGGTGACGCCGGTGAAGAAAACCTTGCAATTCTTTCAGAATACCGATTGGATTAAGCCTCGTTTAGCGAAGGGTTTGGCGGCTAAAAATCCTGTTCCATACGATTTAGCAGCGCAACAAGCGAAGAACATGATGACGGCTGGCGAAACGAATAAGGCCATTTTAGAGGATTTCGAGTCCAAATTAAACAAGACGAATCTAGAATGGCACCATAAGTTCACGAATGCCATTGCCATTTTGGTGATGTTCCTGATTGGTGCACCGCTAGGAGCCATTATTAAGAAGGGGGGATTCGGCGTGCCGGTCGTGGTGGCGGTTTCCTTCTTTATACTACTCTATATATTAACGCAGCAAGGAGATAAGATGGCCAAAGAAGGCGCCTTAATCATCCAGATAGGGGCGTGGCTCGCGAATGGCATATTAGCTTTAATAGGAACCTACTTCCTCAAGATCGCCTTAGCTGATTCGCGTTTGTTTGAAACAGACTTCTATCGAGTGGTTTGGGACAGACTAAAAGGTAAATTCGTAAGCGTAAAAACAGACGCCTAAAACATTTGCTTCATAGCAAGAAAAAGAGTACTTTTGCAAATTCAATAAATATTTTAAACTTAAACTGGTAAAAGATGTATTTGTCACCTGAGAAAAAACAAGAAATTTTCGAAGCAAAAGGTAAAGCAAAGTCTAAGATCGATACTGGTTCTTCTGAATCGCAAATTGCGTTATTCACGTACAGAATCAATCACTTGACTGAGCACCTTAAGAAAAACAAGAAAGACCACAGCACACGCTTAGGACTTTTAAAATTAGTAGGTAAGCGTCGTAGCTTGCTTGATTATTTAACACGTACAGATATCTCACGTTACCGTGCGATCATCGCGGAGTTAGGTATTCGTAAATAAGATAAAAAAGGGCTTCATTTCGATGGAGCCCTCTTTTATTTCCCCGCTGTAAACGTTTGAACTGTTCAAACAACATCTTAAATCACGCGAGGTTGCGTGAAATTTATTCAGAAACGTATGTCATTTAACATCATTACAAAGCATATTTCAATGCCTGACGGCAAAGAAGTCTCGATTGAAACAGGCAAATTAGCCAAGCAAGCGGACGGAGCAGTCGTAGTCAAATCAGGAAATATGATGTTGTTAGCTACTGTAGTGGCTAACAAAGAGGCCAAAGAAGGAGTTGATTTCCTTCCTTTATCAGTAGACTATCAAGAAAAATTTGCGTCAAATGGACGTATTCCAGGATCATTCTTAAAAAGAGAGGCGCGCCTTTCTGATTACGAAATCTTGATCTCTCGTTTAGTAGACCGCGCATTGCGCCCTACTTTCCCAGATGATTACCACGCAGATGTTCAAGTACTAATTAACTTGATCTCAGCAGATTCAGAAGTATTACCAGATGCATTTGTCGGTTTAGCGGCAGCTGCAGCTTTGGCCGTATCCGATATTCCATTCAATGGTCCTATCTCAGAAGTTCGCGTAGCGAAAATCAACGGTGAATATAAAGTAAACCCAAGCGTTAGCGAATTAGCAGGTGCTTCCTTAGAATTATTAGTAGCGGCAAACGCAAACGATATTTTGATGGTAGAAGGAGAAGGAGACGAAGTTTCTGAAACCGAAATGCTAGAGGCTTTACGTATTGCGCACGACGCGATCAAAATCCAATGTGCTGCATTGAATGAATTGACCGTAGCTTGTGGCAAAACAGAAAAACGTAGCTACTCTCACGAATCACACAACGAAGAGTTGCGTGCTGAATTGTGGAAAAACTACTACGATAAATACTTAGCGGTTGCAAAATTAGCGAATCCGAAGAAAGACGAGCGTAAAGCTGGTTTCAAGGCGATCGTTGATGAGTACATTGCTACGTTGCCTGAAGATCACTTAGTGAACCTTTCAATGGCAAAAACGTATTTACACGATATCGAAAAAGAAGCTGCTCGTCAATTAGTATTGCAAGAGCGCTACCGTTTAGATGGTCGTAAATTGAATGAAATCCGTCAAATCACCTGTGAAGTAGATTATTTACCTACTCCTCACGGTTCGTCTGTTTTCACTCGTGGTGAAACTCAATCCTTGACTACCGTTACATTAGGTACGAAAATGGATGAGCAAATCATCGACCAACCAATGACTCAAGGGTACAACAAATTTATGTTGCACTACAACTTCCCAGGCTTCTCAACAGGTGAGGTTAAACCAAACCGTGGAGTAGGTCGTCGTGAAGTAGGTCACGGAAACTTAGCGATGCGTGCGATTAAGAAGGTTTTACCTAAAATGGAAGACTTCCCTTATACCTTACGTATCGTTTCTGATATCCTAGAATCAAACGGTTCGTCTTCTATGGCGACAGTTTGCGCAGGTACTTTGGCCTTAATGGATGCAGGTGTAAAAATCAAAGCTCCAGTGTCAGGTATCGCGATGGGATTAATTTCTGATTCAAAAACAGGTAAATACGCTGTATTATCTGATATCTTAGGTGATGAGGATCACTTAGGCGATATGGACTTTAAGGTAACGGGTACGGAGAACGGTATCACCGCTTGCCAAATGGACATCAAAGTTCAAGGTTTATCTTACGAAGTATTAGCAGAAGCGTTAACTCAAGCGAAAGAAGGTCGTTTACACATCTTAAACGAGATGAAGAAGGCGATGCCAGCCGTGAGAGAAGATTTCAAACCTCAAACTCCTCGTGCTACGGTTATCAAGATTATGAAAGACCAAATCGGATCCGTAATCGGACCAGGTGGTAAAGTCGTTCAAGATATCCAAAAACAATCAGGTGCAACCGTTACCATCGAAGAAAAAGAAGACGGTGGATACGTAAGTATCTTCTCTTCTAACGGAGATGCCATGGCGAAAGCGGTAAGTATGGTTCGTGGAATCGTTACTTTACCGGAAGTAGGAGAGGTTTATGAAGGAAAAGTGAAGAATATTCAAGCATTCGGAGCTTTTGTGGAATTTTTACCGGGTAAAGATGGTTTATTACATATCTCTGAGATTTCATGGGATCGCATCGACACGATGGACGGTGTTTTCAAAGAAGGAGATAAAATCAAGGTTAAATTAGTCGAGGTAGATAAGAAAACGGGCAAATTCCGTTTATCTGCTAAGGTTCTTTTACCTAAGCCAGAAAAACCAGAGGCTCCAGCTGCTTCAGCTGAATAATAAAAATGTTTATTCAAGCGTCGCGCATTCGTGCGCGACGCTTTCATTCTGTTGTAAGATCTTATGAGACAGCTAAAAATTAGCAAACAAATTACCAACAGGGAAAGTCAATCTCTAGATAAATACCTTCAAGAGATCGGTAAAGTCGATTTATTGACTCCGGATGAAGAGGTAATTCTCGCGCAGAAAATCCGTGATGGAGATCAATTGTCTTTAGAGCGTTTAACAAAAGCGAACCTTCGTTTCGTGGTATCCGTTGCAAAACAATACCAAAACCAAGGTCTTAGCTTAGGTGACTTAATTAATGAAGGAAACTTAGGTTTGATCAAAGCAGCACAGCGTTTTGATGAAACTCGTGGATTTAAATTTATCTCCTACGCCGTTTGGTGGATTCGTCAATCGATCCTTCAAGCCTTAGCGGAGCAATCGCGAATCGTACGTTTGCCTTTAAATAGAGTAGGTTCTTTGAACAAGATTTCAAAAACATTCTCTGAATTAGAGCAAAAATTCGAGCGTGAGCCTTCACCAGAAGAATTAGCAGAGGTTTTAGAGATCTCAACCGGCGAAGTAGTGGATACCTTGAAAATTTCAGGTCGTCACGTTTCTATGGATGCACCTTTCGTTCAAGGAGAAGAAAACTCGCTTTTAGACGTATTAGAGAATGATTCTGAAGACAAGCCAGATTCTGGTTTGATCAACGATTCCCTTCGTCGTGAGGTACAACGCGCTTTATCTACCTTAACTCAACGCGAGGCGGATGTGGTTACTTTGTATTTCGGCTTAAATGGCGAACACGCAATGACTTTAGAAGAGATCGGCGAGAAATTTAATTTAACGCGTGAGCGTGTAAGACAAATTAAAGAGAAAGCGATTCGTCGTTTACGACACACTTCTCGAAGCAAAGCACTAAAAACATATCTTGGATAATTTTTAAAGCCTCTTATGAGGCTTTTTTTTGCTATGGCATTTCCAAAAGGCATCATCGAACTAGTGGACTCTTTATACCAACAAGGTGTAAATGAGGCGGTTATATGCCCAGGATCCAGAAATGCCCCCTTAATGATTGCCTTAACCCGCCACGGCGGTTTCAAATGCTATTCCATTGCAGATGAACGTTCGGCGGGATTTTTTGGCTTAGGAATCGCCCTGAAAACAGGACGTCCTGTCGTTATTTGCTGCACCTCAGGATCAGCCGGATTAAATTTTGCCCCAGCCGTTGTCGAAGCCTTCTTCCAAGAAGTTCCGCTGATTGTTTTAACAGCAGATCGTCCCAAGGAATGGATCGGACAATGGGATGGACAGACGATCTACCAAGAAAACCTATTTGGGAAACACGCAAAAGCCTTTTTTGATTTTGAAACGGATGATTGCTCTGCTGCTCCATTGACTGCTTTAGCGGAACCAAAAGGCCCCGTGCAGATTAATGTGCCGATTAGTGAGCCGTTTTATCCGGAGCCAGGTTTCATTTTGGAAAATAGCTCAGCTATTTTCCAAAATGAAACACTAGCAAAGCACAAAGCACAAAGCACAAAGAATAAAGTTGACTTTGCCTATTTCAACCAAGCTATCGCTTCTGCAGAGAAAATTCTCGTTACCGTAGGCCAAATGGAAGACAATTCGATCTTCGAAACGCTTTCCGCTTATGGGATTCCTGTAATAGGCGATGCGACGTCTAATTGTGGCAGTACGATTGCACACGATTTACTCTTAGCTGACGAATCCGTATGGCCAGCTTTGCAACCTGATTTGCACATTCACTTCGGTAAATCCTTTGTTTCCAAGCGAATTAAGCAGTTTTTACGCACTCACAAGCCGAAGCAATCGTGGCTCATTCATCCGAATCCGATCGGAAGACCGGATCCCTTCTTGTGTTTGACTCACGTGGTAAATACGGATTCAAATAGCTTTATGGAAGGTGCCGAGTGGAGTTCGAAAACTTGGAATAGCTGGAATTCAGCCAAAATTGACTCTAAGCAAACCGAGTTTTTTGCTAATCCCAGTTGGACGGAATTACATCTGTATAACCAAGTAACCGAAGCGATTGAACAAAAGGAGGCTGAAGTTCATATTGCTAACTCATTAGCTGTCAGATACATTAACTGGACTTTGGCAAAATTCATAAAAACCGAAGTTTACTCTAATCGAGGTACTTCTGGAATTGATGGATGCCTAAGTACAGCCGTAGGTGCCGCTCAAAAAACGGACAAATTATGCATCTCCATTATTGGGGATGTGGCCTTTCAATACGATCGCAATGCCCTTTGGAATCACTACATTCCAGCAAATTTGCGCATCATCGTCTTTAATAATGGGGGTGGGGGCATTTTCCGCAATCTAGATGGAGCGAAAGACCTGCCAGAACTGGATGAGTTTATGGAAACGCGTCAAGGGTTTACCGCTGAAAATACAGCCAAGGACGCAGGAATAAACTATTTTTCTGCTTCGAACCCAAGTGAATTAGACCTTAACGCATTTCTTCACAACCAAGGCCCTGCGCTGTTAGAAATTCACACGAATTCGATCGAAAACGCGGCAGAATTGAAAAAGTATATGGCCTTATTTAAGGCTTGATTTAGCCTGAATTTTGGCCCAATTCTTTAGATACAACTCATTTTTAGGATCTTTTTCTAACGCCTTCTTGACATAAGAAGCGGCTAAATCCCATTGCATTCGCTGAATAGCGAGGTAACCCAGGTTATTATTGAGCAAATCAGTGTATTTACCTGATTTTAATGCTTTCTTGAAAACCGCTTCCGCTAAATCTATTTCATTCATCTCCTGCAATACGACGCCCTTATTGATCAAGGTTTCAATCGAAGTTGAATCAAGTGCCAATGAACGTTCGTATGAAGATAAAGAACCTGATAAATCAGCTTTTTGAAGCAAAATATCCCCTTTTAATGTCCAATTAGCGGCAGAATCAGGAAAAATTTTAACTAATAATTCTACAGCGGTTGCGGCTTGCTCTGATTGTTGCAAGGTTTGTAGCATTTCGGCCTTCTTAAAGAGGGCTGGAGCGAATTTTACATCTAATTCCGTCGCCTTCGTAAAGTCTGCTAAAGCCTCGTCATTCTTCTCTAAGATTTGGTACACTAAACCCCGATTGTAATAGGCATCTGAGAAATCTGGACGTATTTCGATCGCTTCTGAATACCATTTAATCGCTTCGTGGTATTCTTTTTCTTTCCATTTCGCATTTCCACGCAAAAAGAAGGCGCTTGATTCACGTTTCTCTTCTTCAGAAGAAGTGGAACAACTCAAAAGGAACAAAGAGGCAAAAAAGAATAGTAGGTATTTCATCGATCTAAAAGAAAGTTCAATTTAAATAATTCAAATTTCATTCGCATCTTTGTAGCTTAATTAAATGTAAAATTATGGCATACGCAGAAATGTTAACCGATAAAGGGTTAATGAAAATCGAATTCTACACAGAGGATGCACCTATCCACGTTAAAAACTTCATCGACTTAGCTGAAAAAGGCTTTTATGATGGAATTACTTTTCACCGCGTCATCAATGATTTCGTGATCCAAGGAGGTTGTCCAGACGGAACTGGAGCAGGTGGCCCAGGCTACACGATTCCTTGCGAATTAACCGGAAACAACCAGTTCCACGATCGTGGCGTTTTATCGATGGCTCACCGTGGACCTAACACAGGTGGTTCTCAATTCTTTATCTGCCACTCTCGTAACAATACGGCACACTTAGATCGTAAACACACGTGTTTTGGTAAAGTAGTAGAAGGATTAGACGTAATCGATTTAGTACGTGAAGGAGATAAAATCCAAAGCGTTAAAATCATTCAAGACTAATGCATTTTATCAAGGAAATAAGCCATCCACAGATGCGAATCTCCCTTTTTGAGTGGAATTCAAAATACATCGTGAAATTTGAGACTCCGCATCTAGAGCAGAGCTATAAGTATTCAGTGATGGACTTTTCTTCCCAAAATGAAATAGAGGAGCTGGTATCCAGCTCCTCCTTTCAAGATTTCGTCTTACAGACCTTTAAAAACATGTATGCCGAAATGGCTAAACAGGCTGATTAATTCCCGCCTAACCATTTATGGCGTAATTTCAATTGCGCTTCTGTCGGTGTAGCCTCTGATTCAATTACAAAAGACTTTAATGGTGTTTGTTGTACGGCCACTAAGAACGTACGCTCCATTCCATCTCTTTTAACAGAGAACACTAACGAGTCCCCCGGTTTCTTATCCGCTAACAATTTATCGATTCCTGGGAAGTCAGCCCCATTCACTTTCAATACTTCATCACCTACGTTCAAGCCAGCCACATAAGCTGCCCCACCTTTGTATACCGAAGTAACACGTCCAGCAACAATACCAACTCCTATGTAAGGAACCGTTTTAGTTACATTTGCATCCGAAAATTGATAGCCAAAAGCCTTGAACATTGAAGCATAAGCTGGGGTCTTCACACCATAAATATGCGTTTTAAAGAACTCCGCTGCTGATGTACCTGCCACTTTAGAGAAAGCATCCTCTAATTCTTGATCCGTAAATCCGCGACCTGCTTTTAGGTAATAGGTTTGGTATAAGAACTTAAATACATCATCCAAGCATTTCGTGCCCTTCGTTTGCTGAATGATCCACATATTCAAAACACCGCCTAATAAAGAGCCTTTGTCATAATAAGAGACAGACGCATTGCGTGAGTTTTCATTGGGGCGGTAATACTTAATCCAAGCATCCCAGCTCGATTCAGCCGCAGATTCCACTTGATTACCCGGTGTATTCTCTACACCCGCAATTTCATCGCCTAACGCCTTTATGTACTCGCCAGTCGAAACCATACCAGTACGTTGATTAATCACATCTGCATAATAGCTAGTAATGCCCTCTGAGAACCATAAATTATGGGTATAGTTCTCATTTTCATAGTCAAATGGCCCTAGTGCTTTGGGACGAATACGTTTTACATTCCAAAGATGGAAATACTCATGCGCTAACAAATTCATAATTCCTTGGTAGCCCTTTGTCGTTTCATAATTTGAACGAGTTACCTGACAAGTCGTTGAATACAAGTGCTCTAGACCGCCACCACCGCGATTTAAGTTGTGAATGATGAACAAATAATGATCGCAAGGATGTTCGCCCACTACTTTCTGCGCTTCTTCCGCCATCTTCTGCACATCTGCTAAAAATTTAACTGAATCCACTTTAGCAGGGCCGTAAAAGGCAATTTGATGCGGAATATTGTTCACTTTGAAGTCCCAAACCTTGTGATTTCCAATCTCGATAGGGGAGTCAATCAATTCATCTAGGTTCTTCGCCACGAAATTGAATCCACCCACATTTTTCATGGCAGTAGAAACTTTTTTGAAGTCTTTGTGCGGTACAATCGTCAATTCCTGAGGCTGAGCTGCAAATTTAGGGGCATACATCAATACACTCGCCGGGTTAATGTAGCCGTGCGCATCATCTAAGAAAGAAGTACGAACTGACATTTCATAGGCATAGACGCGATAATGCACAGAAACTTGCTTTAAACCTGGACTTAATGCGATGCGCCAGGTATTTTTGCTAATCTTTGAAATAGCGACTTTAGTACCATTCGATTCAGCGCTAACCGATTCTACGTTTTTTGCAAATTCCCGAATTAAATAGGAGCCAGGCGTCCAGGCTGCCATTTTAAGATCGAAAAAATTGGTTTCTTTACTGACGTCCACTGTTGTTTTCACCTCAAAATAATGAGAGAAAGGTTCGGACATACTGATTTCGTGTTTAATCGGACCGGCAAAACAGCCAAAAGACAAGAAAACACTAAGGAATAGTAGTTTTAAATTCATTTTATTTTTTGTTGAGAAATAGATTTCAGTAAAATTATAAAAATCAGCCGTATAGTCTAGCAAATGCTATTTTTTTCCAAATAATTCTAAATGACGGGACAATTAATTCACATAAAAATCGTATTATTGTTTAGTCGTGACTATTGACAATAAACCTATGGTATTTAAATCTTCCTTTTACTGCCTCGTCCTATTTTTATCCCTTCATTTCTCCTCTTTTGCGCAGCAATCTCTGGCTTTTGAGAGCAATCAGATACATTATAGTTTAGGCAAAGAGTATTTTGAGGCACAAAACTATGTCGCAGCCCGCGAAGAATTCGCGAACTTTTTAGGCAGACAAACGGATGTACATAAGAGTGAAGTGATTTTGGCAGAATACTACCAAGTATTGTGTGCGCTTTATTTAAATCAACCCGAAATCGATGTCTTAGGCTATCATTTCAGCTTAAATCACCCGAATTCACCACAGAGTAATTTATTATTTAGAAAAATAGGTTTGTATTTCTATGATGTAGCTAACTATGCAAAAGCGATACGCTACCTCGAAAATTCGTCTTTAGGAAACGTAGAAGCCCGTTATAAACTAGGCGTTGCCTATTTTGAGACTAAAGATTTCGATAATGCCCTTGCCTTATTCAATGAAGTAAAAACGGACCCAGACGAAGAATATGCCTTCTCTGCGGCCTATTACGCAGGTGTCATTCATTACCAACAAAAGAATTACCTAGAAGCGATTGCAGACTTCAAAAAATCCAATGGCCATTCGAAATACCGCAAAGATTTACCTTATTGGTTGATTTCATCGTATCAACAAACGGCACAATGGGATGAACTATTGAAATATGCGGAGCCAATCATTTCAACTCACCCCGATTTAGCCCTGTTAGTAGCAGAAGTTCAATTTAAGAAAGGCCTATTTGCAAAGGCAGCGAAGAGTTTCAGCGATTACTTAAAGGAGCATAAAAACGAAACGGCTACATACAAGAAAGGCTTCGCACTCTATTCCATCGATAAATACGAAGACGCGATTCAAACCATCAGCGGATTATTAAAATCAGATTCACTAGGTCAGAAAGCCTACTATTTACAAGGTTTAGCGCAGTTAAAGTTGGGTAAAAAAACGGAGGCGGCAGAATCCTTTAATCAATCAGGCGCTCTTGCTTTTGATCCTAATCAACAAGAAGAAGCCCAATTCAAGTCCATCAGCATTGCTATTGACCTAGGAAATTGGCTGAAAGGATTGAAGTCGATTGCGCAATTTGGCAAAACCTATCCATCCAGTTCCTTTACAGCTGCTTACCAAAGTTTCGCTGCAGATGCTATCCTTAAATTGCCTGAATTAGCTCCAGCCACCGATTTTATGAAATCTGGAGTACCTGTTTCAGAAGAATTGAAAGTGGCTTACCAGACGTTAACGTATAATCTGGGCATCAAGGCCTACAATAAAGAACAATACAAAGAGGCCATTTCCTACTTTGACAAAGCAATTTCACAAGGCGCTAATCAAAATGTAACGGATGAGGCAGCGTTTGGAAAGGCGGAATGTCTATCTCAATTGAAAGACTTTGAGGCTGCCATTTTAGTCTATAAACCCTTGCTTTCAGGCAAGCATTCGGCTGATTTTTTACAAAGAAACCGCATTGGGATTGCCTATGCCTATTTCTCCGTGAAGGATTTCACGAATGCGAATACCTATTTCAAGACCTATGTAGATCAATTAAAAGCGAATCCATCTAGTAAAGCAAATGCGAATGCCGTATTACGATTAGCGGATACCTATTTAGTGGCTAAAAATTACACAGAGGCCTTGAGCTATTACAACCAGGCCATTGAAAATGCGAAGACGGAGAAGGATTATGCGATGTACCAAAAAGGAATCACGCTAGTCTACCTTGAACGCGATGCAGAAGCGAAGGCGACGTTCCAGGCTTTGAAAAAGTCATTCCCTAATACGAAGTTTGGTGATGATGCGAGCTTCCAAGAGAACTTGATCTCTTTCCGCACAGGTAAATATGCTGAAGCGATTGCGGGCTTCACTGATTTAATTAACAATCAACCGAACAGTCCCTATTACGCGGAATCCATCTTAAAAAGAGCGCAATCGTATTCTAACTCGAAGCAACCAGAGAAGGCCATTACAGATTACAAGGTAGTGATCGAGAAATACTCGAAAGAGGCTTTCGCGAAAGATGCGGTAGCCGGTTTACAAGAGGAATTGAATGAAGTAGGTCGTCCAGAAGAGATGAGCGCTTATTTGAGCATCTATCAAAGCGGTAGCCTAAACGAAGAGGAGAAGACTGATTTAGAGTACCAAGCGGCGAAAGGAATCTATTTAGGGGAGAAATACGATAAGGCAATCGAGCCTTTGAAGAAATTCGTGGAGCATTTCCCAGCGGATGAACGCGTTTCAGAAGTGACCTATTTAATCGCAGATGCGGCTAACCGCTCGAATAACAAAGCTTTGGCTTTCCAATTCTACAAAAAGGTCATCGAACAAAATGTACACCCTTCATTGAATTCGGTCATTACGAAGGTGGCTGATATTGAATTTGATTCTGCAGCCTATAGAGAAGCTATCGGCCATTACCGATTATTGAAGGAGAAAGGAGTCGATTCGACTGTTATTCAACGTTCAAACAAGCGGATTTTAGAGTCCTTCATTCAATTAAAAGAGCTTGATTCAGCCCTGATTGCTTATGCAGATTACCACACGCTTGCCGTAAAAGAAGCTGAAGGCCTAGAAGAGGCTGCGCTTAAATACTTAGATATCATTCAATTGAATAATGCGAAAGGCAATTATGCCACTTCTAATGAGATGATTCTAGACAAATTCAGAAATGAATTTGCAGAGGTTTCTGATGCGACGCTAGGGAAGGCCTATTTGATTTTGGCCAAAAACCTATACGAATTAAAAAACCTCGCTCAGGCGAAAGCTACCTTAAAATCCATTATTGATAATTCAGAGGACAAAGAAAGCGTAGAAGCGGCTAAAGCTCTTTTGAAAACCTATTTCCCTAAATAATGCATATGAGATTCCCATCCAAAATCGTTTTAGCGTCCTCTTTCAGCCTGATTTCCATCCTAAGTTTTGGTCAACAGAAAAAGGAAGGTACTATCCAAAATGAAGAATTTGTCACGGAAAAGGTGCGTAAAATTGAGGTACAGCCCATAATGAGTCGTTCATTTGAGGCCTTGAATGAAATTCCGGACTACAGCAAAGACCATAAAGTTGATTTTAATTTTGACCTTTCCAAGCCGCAATCCCTCGTTTTACCCGGCATTCAAACGAATGTCTTAGGACCTAGAACAGGAGAGGAGCTAAAGTCCCCTTATGCCTCGAAGGCAAAAAACTCCATTAAAATCGGAGCTGGTAATTATGGCCATACCTTATTGAATGGACATTTTGGCTATAATCCTACGGCTAAAGAATTGCGTGGGTTGTACATCAATCACGACGCAAACTCGATTGGACCCACAGATAATGCCTTTTCCAGTCGCTCAGAAAATGAAGTGAAAATTTACAGCCAATCCCTTTGGTCTAAAGCCTTATTGAAAGGTTCAGTGGATTACCGCCGTATCGCGACGAATTTTTACGGCAAAGAAAGCATACCTGCGAACACGCCAGAAGATGCGTTTGGGGTACGTTACGATCAGATTAAGTTCAATGGCGATGTCTACAGCCAAACAGAAGGCAAGAAATACTCCTACCAGGCTGGCACCGAATTCTCCTCTTTAGCCGGAAATTTAGCCCCTAAAGAGTGGATGTCAACTTCTTACTTAAAGGCAAATTATGCGATTTCGGAAGGATTATCGCTTCGCATCAATGGAGATGCCATCTTATCCAATTTTACGAGCAATACGTCAACAAATCGCAATTTCTTCCGTTTGAAACCAAGTTTATCTTATGATGTTTTACCTCGTTTAAACCTGCAAGCAGGCATTAATGCGGTACAAGAGGAGGAATTGAGCATTTACCCAAGCGTTCAAGTTCGCTTTCGTGCAAATGACTTCATTCGTTTATTTGCTGGATTTGAGGGAGATACCCAGTTTAACTCTTATCACAGTAGCTTGTTAACCAACCCTTGGCTTTCTCAATCCATCATCTTACAAAATACCCAACAAAAATGGGCGGTATCGGGAGGTTTAACGGGAACAAACGAGCGCAATGTATCTTATGAATTGAAAGCTACGTATGGAGAATATGCTAAAATGGCCTTCTTCACAGCTTCAGCAGCGGACCTATCACAATTTGATATCCAATATTCTACTGCAGATGCAGCTGTTTCAGTACTTTCCTTACAGGCAAACATGAAGATGACAGTCACGGATAAAATCCAATCAGACTTACAAGTGGATTATACGAATTACGGAAACCTAGGTAATTTCTTGTACGCTTACCACCGTCCTAATATCCAGATCGCTTGGAGAAATAGCATTGCAGTGCTTCCTAAATTCAAAGTTTCTCCAGAAATCTATTATCTAGGAGGTCTTTACGGCTTCAATCCGAGAACTCAAAAGGCGACTACATTGGATAACATCGTGGATATCAATGTAAAAGGGGAGTATGCGATTACAGAGAAATTGACGGCTACTTTATCTGCAAATAATATAGTAGGAAAAAATTACCAGCGATATTTATTTTATCCAACACAAGGTTTTAACTTTACAGTAACTCTCGCATATTCATTTTAAGAATGACTGAATTTTATACCTTTCTCGAGCACTTACTCTACGATCACGAATGTGTGATTATTCCACAATTTGGTGGATTCGTAGTGAATGCACAAGATTTTCAGTTCAATGCTCAAGAAGGTAAGATTTATCCGAAGAGAAAGTGCGTTGCTTTCAACGAGAAGCTAAAAACAGATGATCGTTTCTTAACGACAGAATGGGCTAAAAAGATGTCCATCTCACAAAAAGAGGCTTCCATTGAAATAACAGCCATTTCTAAGGAATTAAAATCCCAAATATCCACTCAAGGCTATTTGACTATAGGAGAATTAGGAGCGTTTACCTTGAATTCAGAAAACCGCTTATCATTCTCCCCAAATCCTGATTTTAATGCGGATTTATCCGTTTTCGGACTATTTCCAGTGGGCTTAGGACACGCATTACCTAAAGAGAAGAAAACGGTATTGGAAGAAGCGCCGGTGGCAGAAGATCTTCCAAGCTATACTCCGGAACCTTCACCCATCAAGGTCAGCAGATCCGCTTATGTTTATGCGCTAATGGCCTTTATCATAGGGGGAATAGGAGCATTTTTCCTGACAGAACCCGCTGGAAATCAATCGCAGAGTTCGTTAAATCCGATCAAAATCGAGAAAAAAGTGGCCACTCCTGTAGCCGTTGCGGCACCTACGGTTCCAACGCCAGTGCAAGTAGATACTGTTCAGAAAGAAGTGATTGCTACACCCGCTTCAGTAGAGGCACCTGCAGATCAAGAGGTGATTTATTTAGTCGCGGCGAGTTTTCAATCCTTAACACAAGCCGAAAAAGGACTTAAGGAGTTCAAATCACGCGGTTTCGATCAAGCAGAGATTATACTTAAGAACGAGCAGACGAAATTTTACCGCATTAGTTTAGGCACAGAGCATTCGATGGATGCAGGATATGCTAAAGCCATTGAATTGAAAGCGTCCAAGAAAGTAGACATTTGGGTGTATAAGGCGCTATAAGATATGAACCAACGCATCGAACAACAAGCAATAGAACGCAAAAACCAACGGAAAGCTTTGGCTATCACGATCGTGATTCAAGGTTTGCTGTTCTTGTTGTTTTGGTATGCAAAGATTTGGTCCGCAGAAGAAATGAAGCTGGAATTGCCAGAACCTGGATTCGAAGTAAATTATGGAACTGATGACGAAGGTGGAGGAAATGTCCAATCTTACAATCAAGCGAGTGATTTACCTAATAACGACGAATCACAACCAGCGGAAAAAGAAACCGAAGTAGCCTCTGTTACGAAAGCGAAACCGACACCTAGCTCGAAAGAAACGGTGATTTCATCCGTGGTTAAAAGCCCAGTTAGTATTTCAGAGAATACAAAAAAGACTACTACCGTTTCAACGAAGCCGACACCAGAACCAGTCGAAAAAATCGATGAGGGTGCATTATTCAAAAAGAAAACAACCAGTAACGGTACTCGAGGCACCAATCCGAATCCAGGAGGAAATTCCAATGGACCAGATGCTGGAAAAATAGGGGATAAAGGTAGCCCGAACGGAAAAATCAACAATTCGACGAATTACTCCGGTAATGGCGGAAGCGGAGAGGGTTCTGGATCCTCTTCTGTGAATATTGCTGGCTGGAGAATCGCTAATCGTCCGAATGTCAAAGATGATACAGGTGAAACGGGTATGATTCGATTCACAATCAAAATCGATGAAGACGGAAATATCATCAAATTAGTGATTGCGGAGAATTCATTCTCTAACTCTTTGGCACAGAAATATAAAAGAGCCATCGAAAAATCTAAATTTATCAAAACGTCTTCAGGCCCAAGCCCGAAAGAGGCGACCGGGTCTATCACCTTCCGCGTAGGAGAAAGATAGGCATCTGATGAATTATTCCGAGTCCATTTCCTTTTTATATGCACAATTGCCGGTATTTCACCGGGAAGGGGCCAAAGCCTACAAACCTGGTTTAGGCAATATTGAAGCACTTTGTAATCTCATGGGGCAACCGCAGGATTCATTTAAGTCCTTGCATATTGCAGGTACGAATGGAAAGGGGAGTTCCTCCCATTTTATGGCCTCTATTCTTCAGGAACATGGTTACAAGGTGGGATTATATACTTCACCACACCTGCATTCCTTTACAGAGCGGATTAAAATAAATGGTATTCAGGTCGCAGAAGAATGGGTGGCTGATTTTGTCACGAACCATCAAAATCTGATTGAAACTGTGCGCCCGTCTTTTTTTGAATGGACCGTCATTATGGCCTTCACCTATTTCAAGGAACAGCAGGTCGATTATGCAATCATTGAAACGGGCTTAGGCGGTCGATTGGATTCAACGAATATCATTTCACCTTTGGCTTGCCTGATCACGAACATCAGTTTTGACCACCAAGATTTATTGGGGGATACGTTGGAAAAAATTGCATCAGAAAAGGCTGGAATCATTAAATCTCTGATTCCGGTTACGATCAGTGAAAAACAGCCAGAAACGTCTGAGGTTTTTCTAGCCAAAGCTACCTCCGTAAATGCCCCTTTACAATTTGCTTCAGATATTATTAGCGCTGTAGATTTCACTTTCACAAGCCCCACTTGGGGTGAAATGAAAGTAAATAGCCCTTATAAAGGTTATTACCAGCAAAAAAACATAAGTGGTGTTTTGGCTTGGTGCGAGCAGATTCAATCCATCATTCCCCTAGAAGCTGTAAAAATCAAATCCGGAATCGAGCGAACCCGATTAAATACGGGTTTACAAGGCAGATGGGAAATTTTAGGCGAAAGCCCTAAAATCATTGCGGACACCGGGCATAACAAAAGTGGCATAACAGAGATTATGCAGCAAATAAAACAGGAAGGTTTCGATCATTTGACCATTATTCTAGGGATGGTGGCAGATAAGGACATCAATTCGGTCTTAACCTTGTTTCCGACAGAGGCCAGCTACTATTTTTGCCAAGCAAATAACCCGAGAGCGATCTCCGCTTTAGAACTTCAAAAATTAGCAGCAACTAAAGGACTGAATGGCAAAGTCGTTCCTTCCGTGAACGAGGCCATTGCCCTGGCAAAATTAAATTCAAAACCTTCAGATGGGATTCTCATCTGTGGATCTACCTATCTCGTAGGAGAAATTACCTTTTAATTCGCGTACCCTTGAGCAGAAGAAAAACAGCCAAATACAATCTCGCCATCGCCTTGGACAATGTCATCCAAAGCCCGAAACCTATTTTCGGAACATTGGCGAATAAATGGAAATCGGATTACTTTAAAAATGACAGTAAACTTGTACTTGAACTCGGCTGTGGCCGAGGAGAATACACCAATGGCTTAGGTAAACTATTTCCTGATATGAATTTCATTGGGGTGGATGTCAAAGGAGATCGTTTAGCGCAAGGAGGGAGAGCTGCGAGAGAACTTGAATTAACAAACACTGCATTTTTGCGTATCCATATGCAAGAGATAGACGAACAGTTTGGAGAAAATGAGGTCGATGAAATTTGGATTACTTTTCCGGACCCACGTCTTCGAGATCGCGATGAGAAACGCCGCCTCACTTTTCATACCTTTCTTAACCGCTACAAGAAAATCTTGAAGCCCGGCGGAATTCTTCACCTAAAAACAGATTCCTTGCCTTTCTTCGAATTTTCTGAGGGCTCGCTAGCAGAAAATGGATGGGACGTCATCGTCAAGACGAATGATCTATACACATCCGAATGGATGGACGATCACTTTGGAATCAAAACACGCTTCGAGGAGATGTTCTACGAAAAAGGATTTAACATCAATTACCTCAGAGCTATAAATTCGAAATAAAAAAAGCCTCTCAGATCGAGAGGCTTTTTCATTTATATCAAATTGGTTGATTAACCTACGCGAGCGATCAAATCTGCTGCACGAGATGAATAACCAAATTCGTTATCATACCAACCTACTACTTTCACTAAGTTACCCATCGCTGTTGTTAACTTAGAATCTAAGATACAAGAGTGTTGGTTTCCGATGATATCGATAGAAACGATTTCATCTGTAGTGAATTCTAAGATACCTTTCATTGGGCCATCAGCAGCAGCTTTCAAAGCAGCGTTGATTTCCGCAACAGTTGCCTCTTTCTTCAATACTACCGTGAAATCTGTAACAGATCCATCTGGAGTAGGAACACGCATCGCGTTACCATCTAATTTACCTTTCAAATGAGGTAAAACTAAACCTACCGCTTTAGCAGCCCCTGTAGATGTAGGGATGATAGAATAAGCTGCAGCACGAGAACGACGTAAATCGGAGTGAGGTGCATCTTGTAAGTTTTGATCCGCTGTATAAGCGTGAACGGTAGTCATGAATCCTTTTTCAATTCCAAAAGCATCGTCTAACACTTTAGCCATTGGAGCTAAACAGTTAGTTGTACAAGATGCGTTAGAGATAATTGTCATATCATCTGTTAATGTATCATCATTAACACCTAAAACGACTGTAGGAATATCACCTTTAGCAGGAGCGGAGATGATTACTTTACGAGCACCAGCCACTAAGTGTTGACCAGCACCTTCTTGATCGATGAAACGACCAGTAGATTCTAAAACAACATCGATTCCTAAAGCACCCCAAGGTAATTGCTTAGGATCACGTTCTGCGAAAGCCTTAATCACGTTACCATTAACAGTAATGCTGTCTGCATCAGAAGTAACAGTACCATTAAAACGACCATGAACTGAATCATACTTTAGTAAGTGTACCAAAGTAGCGTTGTCAGTTAAATCGTTAATAGCAACGATTTCCACATTTTCTTTTTCCAATAAACGACGGAAAGTAAGTCGACCGATACGACCAAAACCATTAATAGCAACTTTAATTTTTTTCATTGAATAAATTAATTTGATTTCATACAAAGACCAAATATAGCATTTAAAATGTATTATTCCAAGAGCAATAGGATAAAATAAACCCAATTAAACGTTTACAGGGCCTATTTTACAAAAGTAAATCATTGATTATAAATTTAGCATTATTGCTAATTAAATACTTTTGCAGAAAAAAATTACTCGGATACGTTTTTTATTCAAAAGTTTTTTCGCATATTTACATAAGAAACAAACGCTCCAGATCGGTGGGGTAGGAGAGTGACAGAATGTCACTTGTCTTTTTAGCTAATTTTCTAGCGTAATTTACCGAAATATAATTTTGTACCGAAGTGCAACTGACTGATAATCAGCTAATTGACTTATTAAAGTTCAAGTTAAATTTATTTCTATTTTTTAGGCATTTTGCCTATTCATAGCCAATAGATACCGATTTTATTTCCACCGTTCTGGAGAAGACAAGCCTTTTTTGATTAATTTGCATCTTCATTTATTGCATATCATTTTTATGAATTCATTAGAAAAAACTATTGTAGCTGCCTGGGACAACCCGGAGCTTCGTTCGAAGGCTGAAACCATCGAGGCGATTGAAAAAGTCGTAGACTTAGTGGATAAAGGAGAATTGCGTACTGCAGAACCTAAAGCTGATGGTAGCTGGCAAGTGAACGAATGGGTAAAGAAAGCGATCGTGATGTATTTCCCTATTCGCCAAATGGCCGTTTCAGAAGTGGGTATCTTCGAATTCCACGATAAAATGAAGTTGAAATCTAATTACAAAGAACTGGGCGTTCGCGTCGTACCTCCTGCAGTAGCCCGTTATGGCGCATTCTTAGCGAAAGGGACGATCTTAATGCCTTCTTATGTAAATATTGGTGCCTATGTGGATGAAGGAACCATGGTAGACACGTGGGCTACGGTTGGATCTTGCGCTCAAATTGGTAAACATGTACACTTAAGTGGTGGAGTAGGTATCGGTGGCGTATTAGAACCACCTCAAGCTTCTCCGGTCATTATTGAAGACGGCGCCTTTATTGGTTCTCGTTGTATCGTGGTGGAAGGTGCACATATTGGTAAAAAAGCCGTTTTAGGCGCTGGAGTTACGATAACAGGCTCTTCTAAGATCATCGATGTATCAGGCCCAGAGCCCGTTGAATACATTGGTTATGTACCAGAAAACTCAGTAGTCATTCCCGGTAGCATACAAAAGAGTTTTGCAGCAGGAACGTATGGCGTACCTTGCGCCTTAATCATTGGTAAAAGAAAAGAAAGTACAGACTTAAAAACATCGCTTAATCAAGCATTAAGAGAGAACAACGTAGTCGTTTAGTTAATAACAAGAATAAATGCCCGGTTCACAGCCGGGCTTTTTTTATGGAAAATGAATTGAAAATTGGTGAATACAATCACCTTCGTATTATCAAAGAAGTACCTTTTGGCCTCTATTTAGATGGTTACGAAGATGAAATCCTTTTACCCTTGCAATACGTTCCAGAAACGTATGAAATCGATTCATCGATTGATGTATTTATCTACCGTGACTCGGAAGATCGCATCATCGCCACCACCTTAAAACCCTACGCCACTATTAAGCAATTCGCTTATTTGGAGGTTAAATCAGTTACTCCATTAGGTGTATTCCTAGAATGGGGATTAGCAAAAGACTTATTTGTTCCCTTTAGTCAACAGTATCAAAAAATGGTGGTAGGGAAATTCTACCTCGTTTATATATACCTCGATGCACAAACAGATCGCATCGTCGCATCAGCTAGAATAGAAAACTTCTTACCCGCCTTCATAGAAGATGAGGAGAATCGTTTTGCAGCTGGTACAAAAATAGAAGCAGTTCCATTTGAATACACTGACTTAGGCATTAAATGCTTAGTTGACAATTGTAAAATTGGAATGCTATTCAAAAATGAAATATTTACAAATGTAATATTAGGCCAACGTACATTTGTATACATCGAAAACTTACGCGAAGACGGACGCCTGGATTTACGTTTGGAACCAGTAGGACGTATACGTTTAGATGCGCAAGTAGAGAAAGTATTACAAGCAATTAAAGACAACAAAGGTGTTCTATATCTACACGATAAAAGCCCAGCCGAAGATATCTACGATCAGTTAGGTATGTCTAAAAAGGACTTCAAAAAAGCGATTGGAGGATTATACAAAAGTAAACTGATTGCATTGCATTCTGATTGTGTGTCACTTTTGTAAATTATCACTTGTTGCTTAAATTTCAATTTGTAAACTTGATTAGATTGTTTAAATTTGTAACATATTAATCAAGTTTACAAAAATGAATCTAAGCGCAAAAATAGAATTGTTAATTCAGGCTAAGAAGTTAAGTGCCTCTCAGTTTGCAGATACCTTAGGAATTCCTCGCAGTAGTATTTCTCATATTCTATCGGGCAGAAATAAGCCTAGCTTAGATGTTGTACAAAAGATTCTCATCGCTTTCCCTGAAATCCCCGCGGAGGAGTTATTAGATGATAAACGGGATTTATCTATTTCGGCATCCGCTCCTAAAACAGCTCCTTCTCCGATCGCTTCCACTCCATCACTTTTTGATGCTGTTACACCTAGAGCTCTAGAATCGCCTAGAAATAGTTTACCTGAACAAACGATCGTACAATCGAATCTCAGACGCCCTAGAGAAAGTAGCCCTAAAGCAAGTCAACCGGTGGTGGCAGCTCCCACGACTACTACTCATCTCGCTAAAAAGATTGAACGCGTCCTTATTTTTTATACAGATGGTACTTTCTCTGAAAGTAAACCCGTGTAAACAAAATAAGAATTGTGAACAAATAGTAGACTTATCCACATATTGCTTTTGAGTTATCCACAAGTTATCCACACTTGTGCACAATTGTATTTTCGACATTCTGGTTCTGAACCTTATTGCTTCCCCCGCATTAATTGATTAATTTTATTCTATTAATCATTTATATGGAAAAATTAGACTCATTAAACCAGGTAGCACAATTTCATCACACCTTTGGAGCCCCTGTCGTTGCTCAACCGGCTATTCCAGCTATCGAACGTTGCAATCTACGTGTAAGCCTTTTAGCAGAAGAATTAGACGAATTAAAAGAAGCGATAGCGGCGAACGATTTAGTGGAGGTTGCTGATGCACTTTGTGATCTTCAATATGTTTTATCCGGAGCTGTTTTGGAGTTTGGAATGGGTGAAAAATTCGTCGAATTATTTAATGAAGTACAGCGTTCGAATATGTCCAAAGCCTGTGCATCCTTAGAAGAAGCAGAATATACCGTGAAATTCTACCAAGATAAAGATGGTACAGAAGCGGAGATAAAGGAAGAAAACGGTGTTTGGAAAGTGTATCGTAAGGCTGATAATAAAGTATTAAAGTCCATTAATTACTCTCCAGCGGATCTGAAATCCATCTTAAAATGATCAAAATACTCCTCATAGAAGACGAACCTAAAACTGTTCAATCCTTGAAACAAGGATTAGAAGAGAACAGCTATGAGGTGGAAGTGGCCTATGACGGAACCATCGCGAAGCAATTAGCCTTGCGAAATAATTACTCCTTAATTGTATCAGACATCATTATTCCTGGCATCAATGGACTTGAATTATGTAAACAATTAAGAGCAGAGGGAATTCAGACGCCCATTTTAATGCTGACAGCTTTGAGTACAACGGACGACAAGCTGCTTGGTTTTGATGCTGGTGCAGATGATTATCTGGGCAAACCCTTTGATTTTAAGGAGTTTTTGGCACGTATCAAGGCCCTATTAAAACGTTCATCACAAACCCAATTAGATGCGCAAGTGCTGAAATTCGCTGATTTAGAGATGGATCTCATCAGTAAATTAGTCACGCGCTCTGGGCAATCCATCAATTTGACTTCCAAAGAGTTTCAATTATTGGAATACTTTCTAAGAAACCAGGAAATGGTGATTTCGAAGGCTCAAATAGCCGAGAATATTTGGGAAGTAGAGGATGAAAACAGCTCGAATTTGATCGAAGTTTATGTTAATTATTTGCGTAAAAAGGTCGATAAAGGCTTTGCAAGTAAATTGATTCACACTCAATTTGGTAGAGGATATATCCTTAAAAACGAATAATTATGCAGATTAGATCCAGGCTGACCTACCAGTTTACCTACCTCGTGTCTGCGATTTTATTCGTATCCTATTTCATCATCTACATTTTCACGCAAGAGAATTACAAAGACAAATTTTATAGCCGTTTACGCCAAAAAGCGAACACTACGGCTCAACTATTGGTCAATGTAAACCAAGTAGACTCCAAATTAATGGGGATCATCGGGCAAACGAACCGCGATTTACTATTCCGGGAGAGTATTTTGGTCTACGATTTATGCAACGAGCGTATCTACGCATCGAATGACAGCATCAATCTTCATATCGATGTTGATCTCATTAAACAAGTCCGCCAAAAGCAAGAAATCACCTTCCAACGGGAAGATATCGAGGTTTTAGGGACCGTTTTCGCCACTCCACAGGGTCGTTTAGTCGTCTTTGCGGGGGCAGTGGATCAATATTCGGCAGAGAATGCCAAAGATTTAAAGAACATCCTCATCGCCTTATTTCTCTTATTTATCCTCATTGTAGTACTATCAGGCTGGTTTTTTGCCGGTCAAGCAGTCAATCCGATCTCTGAAGTTATCCAACAAGTTGATAAATTATCACCCAAACGCCTGGAAGAACGCCTCAAATCGCCTGATTTTGAGGACGAAATAGGGAAGATGGTGTCTACGGTCAACCGCTTATTAGAACGCATTGAGAACGCCTTTAAATTGCAAAAGACCTTTATTGCGAACGTTTCGCACGAATTGAAAAATCCTTTGACAAAAATATCCTCTCAATTAGAAGTGAGTTTATTAAAGGAAAGAGAAACAGGTGACTACAAAAAAACGATTAGCTCAGTCTTAGAAGACACCCAAGAATTAGCCGCTATCACGGAATCCTTGTTAGAGTTAAACAAATTAAGCTTATCTGATAGCCAGGCAGGCTTTCATGAATGGAGAATCGATGAAATTCTTTGGGAAGCAAGAAGTCTAACCCAAAAACTAAACTCCGCCTATAAAGTCAGCATCGACACTTCACATATGCCGGAAGATGAGGAAATGCTATTAATCAAGGCAGATGACAAACTAATCTTAACGGCCCTTAAGAATTTGATGGAAAATGCTTGCAAATTCAGCCCGTCAAAATCGGCACAAGTTAGCTTCAAGAACTCTGGGAATTCCATCCAAATTTTAGTCAGAAACGAAGGAAAAGGCATCCCAGCGAATGATTTACCTTATATCTTCCAACCGTTCTTTAGAGGCGAAAATACGGCTTCTTCCAAGGGATACGGTATCGGATTATCCCTCGTTGAACGCATCGTTCAATTACACAATGGCCAAATATCGGTGGTTTCGGTACCGGATTCCTATACGGAGTTTACAGTGACATTTCAGGTCAGTAACCAGTAGTCAGTGGACAGTAGTCAGGAAATAGATTAGAAGAGTATAGAGTATAGATGAATTAACATACAGTTTACTGGATACTGATTTGTTATATAATTTATATTATGTTAAATAGATTATAAACCATAAGAAAAGGGCCACCTATTTCTAAGTAGCCCTTTTTGATTTTTATTTATCTAACTCAGCTAATTTAGCCTCATCTTTCAATTCACGATATACTTGCTTTAAGATCTCTTTCAAGTCTTCGTCTTTCTTTACTTTATAACCACGCTCGAAATACGGTAAAGCTTCGTTGTATTTAACCGCTAATTTAGCTTCTAAATCCTTACCAGTCTTCTTGTATTCGTTCATATCCATACTGTTTATTTGACGCTTAATTTCCACGGCATCATTGTAGTAGTATGCACCCATTTGGTATAATGCGTCATAATTCGTTGGATCAACTTCTAACGCTTTTGTGTAGTAATTAGGCAAATTCGTACGAATTTCTTTCACTTTAGCCGTTAATTCATCGATTTTAGCTTTGTTTGCTGCGGCATCCCCTGCTGCAGCTTCTGCGGCTGCTTTCTCTGTTTGGATCCCTTTTTGAACCTCAACTAAATCCTTTACTTTAGTTTCTAGGCTCGCTACTTGGCTGTTTACAGATGCTTTCGCCTTAGGTGTTGTGGCTGTTTTTAACTTCGCTTTCGTACGCTTCACTTCGTCTTGGAAAGCAGAAATTTGATCATTTTGAGCTACTAAACGGCGATCTGCCTCCTGTACTTTGAATGATTTGTCTTGAATCTTTCTAATCTCCTCATTCAAACCAGAAACCTTATTTTCGTATAATAAACCTAAGTTTAACCAAGAAATACCGTCTTTAGGATCGTTAGCCGTCGTTTGAGTCAATTGAACAATCGCTTGATCGATGCGGTTGAATGCAATTAACATATTGAACCTCTCCCCTTTCAAATCTTTGTTTGAAGGATAAATAGCGATGGCTTTTTCGATCAAACCGATCGCCTTGTCCTCTTCTTTGTTGTTTTTGTAGATTTGAGACAAACCGTACAAGATAGCTAAGTCTTTTCCTCCAATAGTCAAATACTTCTCATAAGCTGCCTGTGCAATTTTATCTTCTTGGCAAAGTTGAGCCGTCACGCCTGTGTACATCGCCGTAATCGTGTCATTAGGCGCTACTTCAGAAGCTTTAGCCATATAACGTAGAGAAGCTTTGTAATCTTTCCCTTGGTATTTCACCACACCCATATTTAAAAAGGCATTAGAGAATTTCTTGTCGACCATCATTTGGTCAGCTTCTTTTGCTACAGAACCTTTTTTACCTTCTTTCGTATCTAATTTGATCGCCTCATTAGCATATTCCAACGCTTGGAAAGCTGCTTCTGGGTTAGTTAACGCGAAAGTAGAATCTGGGAAAGAAGCTAAATCCAAATAAGCTTGAGAGCGAGATAACCATAAGCGAGCCTTTGTAGGGGCTTTTTTAACGTCTTCATCAGACTTTTTGATCGCTTCGCTGATGTTTTTCTTTTGTGCATCAACTAGTGCTTTTTCTGCTTGGCCAAATGAAGCATTCATCGCCAAAGCCACCGTAAACAGGGATAAAAGTAGTTTTTTCATTGTTTTATTTAATTAAAAAATAGCCCAGACTTTCGTCTAGGCTCAGGTATTATTCTTCAGTTACTTCTTCTGAGGCTGCTTCAGATGCGGTCTCCTCCCCTCCTTCTGGAGCTTCAGTTACAGCATTTGTTGTATCCACTACTCCTTCTGTTAACTCAGCACCTTCTAAAACCTCTACCTCTTCTGGCTCCGGCTCTTTTTCGATCTTCGTTACAGATGAAATCTCATCAGATTCATTTTTCAAGCGAATTAATTTAACCCCTTGTGTATTACGTCCCATCACGCGAAGTTCTGCAACGCTTGTACGGATTAAGATACCCGCTTTGGTGATAATCATCAAGTCATTGTTATCATTCACCTCTTTGATAGCGACTAGATTACCCGTTTTCTCCGTGATATTCAAGGCTTTAACCCCTTTACCACCGCGGTTTGTTAAACGGTAATCCTCTACTTCAGAACGCTTACCAAATCCTTTCTCCGATACCACTAACAATTGTTGTACCTCTGGATCAGATACACAAACCATTCCGATTACTTTCTCCGTTGGAATATCCTCATCGATCCAAATACCTTTCACACCAGCTGCAGAACGTCCCATTGGGCGAACGCGTGTCTCTTCGAAACGAACAGAACGGCCTGTATTAGTAGCAATAACAATTTGGTTATTACCATTTGTTAAGGCAACGTCTAATAGACGGTCTCCTTCACGGATTGTGATGGCGATGATACCATTTTGACGTGGACGAGAATACGCCTCTAACGACGTTTTCTTGATCGTACCGTCTTCTGTACACATCACAATAAAGTTATTATCAATATAATCTGGATCAGAAATCGACTTCACATTGATCACGGCTCTAATGGTGTCACCGTTCTCGATGTTCATCAAGTTTTGGATTGGACGACCTTTCGATACTTTCGATCCTTCAGGAACCGCATAAACACGTAACCAGAAGCATTTACCGCGCTCTGTGAAGAACAATAACCAGTTGTGCATCGTTGCAGAGAACAAATGCTCCGTGTAATCGTCATCTTTCGTTGCAACAGCACGAGAACCTACGCCGCCACGTGATTGTGAACGGTATTCTGTGATCGGTGTACGTTTGATATAACCTTGTGCAGAAACGGTGATTAACATTTCGTCATCCGCGATCATATCCTCTACCGAGAATTCTTCATCCGTCATGTTGATTTGCGTTCTACGCTCATCACCATAACGTTGCTTAATATCTGTTAGTTCGTCTTTGATGATCTGTAATTGACGCTCTGGTTTGGCCAAAATATCTTCCAAATCTTCGATCAACTTCATAATCTCCGCAAACTCATTCATAATCTTCTCACGCTCCATACCGGTTAAGCGTTGTAAACGCATCTCCAGGATAGCCTTCGATTGAAGTTCAGACAAGTTGAATTTAGACATTAAGCCCTCTTGAGCCGAATTCGGATCTTTCGACTCACGGATTAACTTAATTACCGCATCTAGATTATCTAGGGCAATAATGAAGCCTTCCAAAATATGTGCACGCTTACGCGCCTCACGCAAATCGTATTGTGTACGACGTACGATAATCTCATTTCTATGCTCTACAAAGTGGTGAATCAAATCTTTTAGATTCAACATCATCGGGCGACCTTTTACTAAGGCTACGTTATTCACCGAGAACGATGATTGTAAAGCCGTATGCTTGTACAGGTTGTTCAATACGACATTCGCTACCGCATCACGCTTTAAATCGAATACGATACGCATCCCTTGACGGTCAGACTCATCGCGAATCTCAGAAATACCTTCGATCTTTTTATCGTTCACTAAATCAGCACATTGCTTAATTAAGGAAGCCTTATTGACCATATATGGAATCTCCGAAACGACGATCTGCTCTTTACCCGTTTTAGACGTATCAAAAGTCGCGTTTCCACGAACCACGATACGACCTCTACCTGTCTCGAATGCATTGCGAATACCCTGAACACCATAAATCGTACCTCCCGTAGGGAAATCTGGCGCCTTGATGTATTGCATTAACTCCAGAATCGTGATATCGCGGTTATCGATATAAGCAGAAATACCATCTACCACCTCATTCAGGTTGTGTGGCGCCATATTAGTCGCCATACCTACTGCGATACCCGAAGTACCGTTCAGTAATAGATTAGGAATCTTAGCTGGTAAAACCGTAGGCTCTTCTAGGGAATCATCGAAGTTAGGTTGAAAATCAACCGTTTCTTTGTTCAAATCAGAAAGCAACTCATCCGCAATTCGCTTCAAACGAGCCTCCGTATAACGCATCGCTGCCGGAGAATCACCATCCACGGATCCAAAGTTACCCTGACCATCCACTAACGGATAACGCAAAGACCAATCTTGGGCCATACGCACCATCGTGTCATACACAGAAGAATCACCGTGTGGGTGATACTTACCCAGCACCTCACCCACAATACGAGCAGACTTTTTATAGGATTTGTTGTAACTAACCCCCAGTTCCTCCATTCCGAATAAAACCCTTCTGTGAACTGGCTTCAACCCATCACGTACGTCTGGAAGCGCACGAGACACAATTACTGACATCGAATAATCGATGTACGCCCCTCTCATTTCATCTTCGATGTTGATAGGGATAACATTGCTTTGTAATGACATAAAAACTGTTTTGATTCAAGAGAAAAACACAGCGAAAAGCGGTATTTTTCAATAGAACAAATATCTTAAATTTTGCCTATTTTTCCAAGAAAAAAAGAGGGTAAAATGAGGGGATTATTTTTTGCGAACGGAAGATTCCCGTACAATCAATTTTGTCTTTAAAACTTCCACTCTAGGAACCGGATTATCCGTTTTATGTTCGATCTGCTCTATTAATAATTCAACGGATAAGCGGCCTATTTCTTCTAAAGGCTGGGCAATAGAGGAAATCGTAGGGGAAACTAAAGAACAAATGGGTTCATTATTAAAACTCACTATTTTAACCTCTTCTGGAATCGAGATATTTAATTCCCGAAGCGCAATTAACACACCAATCGCTAAACGATCAGATACAACCAATATACCATCTGGACGATTCGGCTCTTTCATCAACTGATGAGTCTTCGCAATCGCTGAGTCCTGGAAGTAATCACTATGTATGATAAGGGAAGGGTCAGCTTCAATTCCAGCCTCCTGAAGCGCTCTTGAATAACCTAAGCGCCGTTGGTTACTAACAGAAACGTTCTTGGGCCCTGCTAAAAAAGCAATGCGCTTGCACCCATTTTCAATCAGGTGCTTAACAGCCTCATAAGCAGACTGCTCATTATCGACCATTACCTTAGATGCATCTATTTCTTCACTATCTCGGTCAAAAAAGACCAGTGGAATTCCCCTTCGTTGCAAACGAGTCAAATGTTCAAAATTGACCGTTTCACGCGATAAGGAAATAATAATGCCTTCCACTTGGGAACGAGAAAGGTTTTGAATGTTCGTTAATTCACGCTCGAAAGACTCTTGAGTTTGAGCGATAAGTAAGGAATATCCGGCAGCAATAGCGGCATCTTCAACAGCTTTCACTACCGTAGAAAAAAAATAGTAACCTAGATCAGGAACGATGAGACCAAGTGTTTTAGTCTTGGATTTAACTAAACTGGTAGCGAGTACATTAGGCTGATAATCAAGCTCTTTAGCAAGATCCAAGACTAATTTCTTCGTATCTGGATGAATATCTGGCAAATCACGTAAAGCCCTGGATACGGTCGCAACTGAAACTCCCAGCTGTTTGGCAATATCTTTAATGGTAACTTGGTGACGCATTTTCTAAGTTTAGCTTATCCAAAATTACACAATAAATCTTTACAAAATTCAATCGAGGCGATAAACGACTGTACTTCTACCAGCCGAGACTCCCATAGGGGGATTTTCCTTTGAAATTTGGACTAAAACAGCTACTTCCTCCGTTAACTCAGACTTGATTTTTTGAGCAATGGCTTCTGCAACGGTTTCTAATAAATCCACCGGTTCTGCCATTAGCTGCTTGCAAATGGCATAAATCTGAGAATAGTCGATCGTGTTAGCGATATCATCTGAAAAAGCAGGCTGCATTTCAGACTCCACTACTACATCCAGCGTATACCAATTCCCTAAAATGCGCTCTTCGGGATATAATCCGTGAAACGCAAAAATACGTATGTCATCAATAGAAACTTGGTAATTTGCCATCTTAGTTGATCTCCCCTACTTTACCGCGTGGACCTGATGACTTTGCGTATGCCTCTAACACCTTGTTCAAGGTAGGTAGGCCTTCGTCAGATACAGTTTCCAAAGTGATTTTAGGCTTAGGACCGCGTTTAGCAGCTGGCTTTGCGGCTTGCACTTTCGGCTTAGGACCACGTTTTGCTGGAACAGCTTTGGGCTTAGCAGGAACTTCCGCTTTAACTGCCTTAGGTTTCGCGACTGCTTTCGGTTTAGCTACAGCTTTTGGTTTCGCTACGGCCTTAGGTTTCGCAACTTTAGCTGTTGTAGCTGATTTTGCCTTAGATTTAGGCTTATTTTTCACGCCTGGCTTACGACCTCTTTTAGCCGCTGGTGCAGCAACAGTATCGATAGAAGCCACTGGCTTCACTAATTCGGTCGCGTTCCATTGGGAAATAGACCCTAATGTTTGCTCCGCTATTTGCTTTAATTGCGCCGCTATTTCCTTCTGTGCCTCTTGCAAATTGCGCAATTGGCGCTCTTGTTCCTTTAATTTCTGACCAGCTTGCGCTAAGGTTTGTTTACGCTCATTTTCGGATAATAACGCCTGCTTTTGAGCCTCTGTTTCTGCTTTCTTTTTGATGGCATCGGCCTCCTTTGACGCTTTATCAAGGATTACTTTTGCCTCTTTCTCCATCTTAGCACTGAAGTTTTGCTGACTTTCTTCGGCTAGTTTTAGCGCTCTAAATAAACTGAATTCAATTTCTCTTAAACGAGCTACTTCAGCTTCTAAATCAGCTACTTTCTGATTTGATTTAGCCAAAGAGTTTTGTGATTCGGTCTCAAAGTCTTGTACACTTTGAACATAAGCGTCTACTTCTGAGACATCATAACCACGAAAAGATTTAGAAAAGGAAGCTTCCAACATTGATTGATTTAGATATATAAACGCGAAAATAGGAAATTATTTAGTGAATTTTCCAAATAGAAAGATTTTTGTCGTCTGAAGCAGACACCAGCAAATCGTCGAATGAAGACCAGATTAGTTTATTAACCGAATTCTTATGCCCTCCGTGCCTGGAAGCATCTAGTACTTTTCGTAAGGTTAAAGTCTCACTTTCCCAAACTTTCACCGTCTTATCCATACTCGCCGTCGCAAACCATTTGCCATCCGGAGAAAACTGTAAATCATGAATGGCATATATATGCCCAATCACTTCGTTTAGAAGCTGAAAATCAGCACTCCAACGCTTAATTCGCGCATCTTTGCCTACGCTGAAGAGTTCCCCTCCCCTGCTTTGGAGCGAAAAAACAGACGATTCATGCGCCTTGAATGAGTGCACTAATTGAAAAGTAGTGTCAAAAACACGAATAAAACCATCAGAATAGCCTACAGCCACGAAATCCTCAGCTAAAGTACAGAAACAACGCACGCTTTTTGAACTCGCTTTGATGTGCTTTATGACCGATTTTGTAGCCATATCCACCACCGTAATCAAACCCTCATTATGTCCAATCCAGGCATTAGAACCCACAAAAGCAATAGAAAATAGGGATAAACCCTTCGTTGGAATCGAGAATACCTGCGCCTGATCGGCTACTTGGATTCCCTGAATACCTTCGTAGTTATGGCCTACCCATAAGATACCGGCAGCATCCAGCTTCATCACATAGACAGAACCTTCAACTTGGGCAATGACTTTCCCCAAATCCGGTTTAGCGAGATTCCATTGTACTACCCAGCCATCAGAACCCGCCGAATAAAACAAGGAATCAACACCCTTTTCCAGGGAATAAACTGGTCCACGGTGCCCTGAGAAGGTATCAATACGTTCAATTTGTAGCGTACTCAAATTATTTCCATCGATTTAGCTACAAAAATGATAATTTTACGTTCAATTCTTCCCTTTTATGCCCCAAATATTTTCAAAAATTAGCGCTGACAATTTTCAAATTTTGGTTTGGAAAATCGAAGAACCCATCGCTTTTTTTGAAACATTCCCAGCATCCTGGTCCACTCCTACTATTGAAAATCCGATCAAAAAACTGGAATCCATTGCGGCAAGGTATTGTTTGTATCAGCTTTCACCTGAATTTGAAAGCCTAGTTCTCGTCCAAAACGACCGTAATAGACCTTATTTCCAAAATTCTGAATGGCACATCAGCCTTACCCATTCCTATCCTTATGTGGCAGCGGCCTGTTCACCCGAGAAACGCATCGGAATTGATCTGGAGAAACCGGGTAGAAATATCGAGAAAATTGCCCCACGTTTCCTATGCCCCGCGGAATTAGCCAAGTGGAAAGATGCCTCAAATCTGCTGACTTTGGCATGGTCTGCAAAGGAATCCATCTATAAAGCGGTGGGTAAACCTGGACTTTCGTTTCAAAAAGAAATGGAGATAATCGATTTTAATCAAAATCCGTGCAAAGCGCAGATTTCTACCAAGGAAGAGATCGCTATCTATTGGGAAGAATTCCTGGAATTTAGCCTGACTGTTGCCTTAATCTAATAGATCAATCAGATCCGTTAGTTCATCCTTGTATTCCTGCTCTCCTGCTTTTTCATAAGCCATCAGTAAGTTGCGAATGACACGGCGGATGATTTCTAAATTAGTGCAAGGATTATAATAGATCTCGTTAGGAGTCAAGTTCAATTGAGCAATATAGTTATCAATATCTATCTTATTGAAAATCAATCCTTTATTGAACACATTGATATAAAACTGCAAACCCTTCTGCTTGTAAGTTAAGACGAAAAGATTAGGAAGGTTGACTCCGTAGATAGGAAGACCAAGTTTCTGTGCGACCCACATATAAATAACACACAGGCTGATGGGATTCCCTTTTTTAGAGGATAACACATTGTTAATGAACGAGTTATTGGCTGCATGGAAATTCTTCGAATTCGGACCGAACTTCAATTGATCAAACAACACCGTATTCAAGACCTTCACTTGGTCCATTGGGTGTAATTCCTCCCGCATTTGTGGCCAAACCTCATAATATAACTGATCCATTTCCACTTTTAACTGCTCAAAAGTATAGTCAGGATAGCGGTAAGTCGCTAAAATCCACATTCCCTCTAATAAATCCATTCCTCCTGATTCCTTCCAAAGCTGTAAACGAGTCTTCACCGATTGCCATTGGAAATCGTGAATCAAGTTTTCAATCTTGGTTTGGAGAATTGGATTTAAGCTCTCAGTCTCCCATTCCGATTCTAAAACCGGAATAATCGAGGGTCCTAAGGTCCGAATTTGCTGCTCTACCATAGTCACGACTTCCTGATCAGAATCGTCTAATAAATGAATCATGGCTTTAATGGCAGCTTCCGTCATAGAGAACGTATATTTTTGACAAAATTAAAGACATTTGGCCTATTTTCCCCTAAATTTGTCTTTAATTCTTATCATTTACGTATGCAAATTTTAATTACGGGAGGAGCTGGATTCATTGGATCACATACCTATGTGGTTTTGAAAGAACACGGTTACACCCCTGTTATCGTAGATAACTTCTCCAATTCTTCGAAAAAGGTCATTAAAAACCTAGAAATCATCACAAAAGAACCGGTGATTTTCGAAGAAGGCGATGTCAACCATCCGGAGACCTACGATCAACTATTCAAGAAATACGATATTAGAGGAATTATCCACTTTGCCGCTTCTAAAGCAGTAGGTGAATCAGTGGAGAACCCCTTAAAATACTACCGAAATAATGTAGCATCGACGGTTCTCCTTTTAGAAAAAATGGCCGAATACGGTCTTTCAAACTTAGTATTCTCGTCATCTTGTACGGTATACGGTCAACCAGAAACACTCCCAGCCACGGAAGAATCGCCAGTTCAACCGGCGACCTCTCCTTATGGCAACTCGAAACAGATTTGTGAGGAAATTATTCGCGATACGGTAGCAGCGTCTTCCGCTTTAAAAGCCATTGCATTACGCTACTTTAACCCTATTGGGGCGCACGAATCGGCCTTAATCGGTGAATTACCCATCGGACCACCAGCGAATTTGATTCCTTTTTTAACACAATCGGTGGCCGGTTTACGCGGACCATTGCAAGTATGGGGTACGGATTATCCTACCCCAGATGGAACAGCGATTCGCGATTACATTCACGTAGTGGATTTAGCGGGGGCGCATGTGAAAGCTTTGGCCCACTTAATCGACGGAAAATCAACCAAAAACTACGATTTCTTTAACATCGGAACAGGTCAAGGAAGCTCTGTCATGGAGGTAATTACCGCTTTCGAAAAGGCGACTGGCAAGAAAGTTCCGTATGAAATCAGAGACCGAAGAGCGGGCGATATTACGGCGGTTTATGCCTCAACCGATAAATCGAACCAGGTATTAGGATGGAAAACACAATTTAGTTTAGAAAAAGCCTTGCAAGACGCCTGGAAATGGCAAGAAGCAATCAATCAATAAGATGAAAAAATTAGTTATCACCGGCGGTGCCGGATTTATTGGATCGCACGTGGTTCGTTTGTTTGTGAACAAATACCCGGATTACCAGATCTACAATTTAGATGCCTTGACGTATGCAGGTAACCTAGCAAATAATGAAGATGTGGCGTCTGCCCCCAATTACCACTTTATTAAGGCAGATATTACGGATGCGGAACATATTGACGCCCTTTTTACAGAGCATCAATTTGATGGCGTATTACACTTAGCGGCTGAATCCCATGTGGATCGCTCCATTACGGATCCTTTGGCGTTCGTCAGAACGAATGTCATCGGAACGGTGAATTTATTACAAGCCGCGAAGAAACATTGGGCAGGAAAAATGGAGGGTAAGCGCTTTTACCACATCTCTACGGATGAGGTATATGGTGAGTTGCACGATCCCAAAGAATTCTTCTTAGAAACGACGTCTTATGACCCTCGTTCGCCTTATTCTGCCTCTAAAGCCAGCTCAGATCACTTCGTTCGGGCTTACCACGAGACTTACGGTTTACCTACGGTGATCACGAATTGTTCAAATAATTATGGGCCAAATCACTTCCCAGAGAAGTTAATCCCCTTGATGATTCATAACATTATTCACCACAAACCTCTTCCTGTGTACGGAAAAGGCGAAAATGTACGTGATTGGTTATTTGTGATTGACCATGCACGTGCTATTGATACCGTATTCCACGATGGAAAAATAGGCGAAACCTATAACATAGGTGGCTTTAATGAATGGAAGAACATTGATTTAGTCCATTTATTATGCAAAATTATGGACGAGAAACTAGGTCGTCCAGCCGGAACGTCGGTTCAATTAATTACCTATGTGACGGATCGTGCGGGTCACGATTTGCGCTACGCGATCGATGCGAACAAGATTATGAAAGAATTAGGCTGGGAGCCTAGTTTGCAATTTGCGGAGGGTTTAGAGAAAACCGTGAATTGGTATTTAGAGAATGAAAAATGGTTAAACGATGTCACTTCAGGTGATTATCAGAAATATTACGAAAAAAACTACGCAGGCAGATAAGATGAAAGGAATTATTTTAGCGGGTGGATCCGGAACGAGATTACACCCATTAACTTTAGCGGTTAGTAAGCAATTAATGCCGGTTTATGACAAGCCGATGATCTATTACCCCTTGTCTATTTTGATGTTATCAGGCATTAAAGAGATATTGATCATCTCTACGCCGCACGATTTGCCTCATTTCGAAAAGTTATTAGGCGATGGATCTCAAATAGGTTGTCGTTTTGAATATGCCGTTCAACCAGAACCGAATGGTCTGGCACAGGCGTTTGTCATCGGCGAGAAATTCATTGGAAAAGATAAGGTTGCCTTGGTTTTAGGCGACAACATCTTCTATGGTTCCGGCTTGAGTAAGTTATTACAAGCGAACAATGATCCTTCAGGTGGTGTGGTTTATGCTTACTCAGTGAATGATCCGGAGCGTTATGGTGTGGTGGAATTCGATGCAGACAATAAAGTAATCTCGATCGAAGAGAAACCAGCAAAACCGAAGTCGAATTTTGCCGTGCCAGGCTTGTATTTCTACGATAATGATGTGGTGGAGATTGCCAAAAACATCGCCCCATCCCCGCGTGGAGAATACGAAATCACGGATGTAAACAAGGAATACTTGAAGCAAGGCCGTCTTTCGGTGGGTATTTTGAACCGCGGAACGGCTTGGTTAGATACAGGTACTTTTGCTTCCTTAATGCAAGCAGGTCAATTCGTTCAAGTGATCGAAGAACGCCAAGGAATGAAAGTAGGTTGTATCGAAGAGGTGGCTTATCGAATGGGTTACATTGACAAAGCACAATTAAAGAAAATCGCTGAGCCACTCGTGAAAAGTGGTTATGGACAATACCTCTTGAATTTAATCGCCTAATCGGCTTAAATACCTATAATTCCCGCTATCAACGCTAATCCAAACAGCAAGATGGCGGGAATTTTTGTTTTCTCGGCCAATACAAAAGCCGCTACTACAATTCCTAAAGAAACGAATTGCGCATCTACCACCATAGGCTTTGTGAAGGTAAAAACGGCCACTAAAGTCAATCCCACAGAGGCGGCCTGAATACCTGCTAGAGAAGCGCGAATGAAGCGATATTGCTTCAATTGCCCCCAAATTCGAAACACAAAGAAGATCAAAAAAGTACCTGGCAAAAAGATTCCCAGCGCGCCGATTAACGAACCCGCCAATTCGCCCCACAAACCATAGTCCTTCATCAACAAGACCCCCAAATAAGACGTAAAGGCAAATACAGGACCCGGAAGCGTCTGCGAAAGAGCCATTCCTGTTAAAAAGGCCTCCGAACTGATTAACTGTTTAAACTCGACAAATTCCGTATAAAGAACAGGTGCTAAAATATGCCCTCCCCCAAAAACAAGGGATCCATTCCGGTAAAAATTCTCAAAAAGTCGAATAGGAAAATAATCGGTAAAATGGCCTAAAAGGGCTAAAGCAACTAAAAATCCCCAATACAAATGAAAATTAGCCCAAGGAATAACGAATTTATGCTTAGTCTGGCGAGGAAAATCTTTGTAGTTTAAAGAGGACACTACACCTCCTAGAACTAAAACCAAGGGGAAAATATAGGGACTATGAAATGCGATCCCTAAAAACAAGGTGACGAGTAAGATGATGACGTACATAGGACCGGTGATGACCTTTTTAGCCATAAACCAGCCTGCCTGTAAAATCAAACCTATACCCACAGGAAGAACGTAATGAAGAATGGAATTATTCCGCAAAAAGGTCATTCCGTAGGCTGCCAGGGTCATGATGAGTACCGCCGGAGTGATCCAAATAAACAAAGTAAGGTAAGCCAAAGAAGCCCCACCTAGCTTCAAACCGATCGCTGTGATCATTTGAGTCGAGGTAGGGCCTGGTAATACGGAACAAAGCGCTTGAATTTCAAACAACTCTTCCTCCGTTAAATAGGCTCTTTTCTTAACTAAGCGATCTAAAAAGAGCGCAAAATGCACTTGAGGGCCACCAAAAGAGGTGCAGGCTAAAAGCAAGACATCCCACAGGAAATCCAGGTGTTTTAGCCGCCTCATTTATGCCTTTTTAAGTCCTAATTCAATCAATCGCTCATTCAAAAACGCCCCAGCCGTCATATCCGTATAGATCTTCGGATATTCCGTCGAAACGCAAGAAGGTAAACAAGTCAAATCCATTTCTGAACGTGGATGCATAAAGAACGGAATGGAATAACGGGATGTCCCCATTTTTTCGCGCGGTGGATTCACCACCCGATGAATCGTTGATTTCAATTTATGATTCGTCAAACGATCTAACATATCACCTACATTCACCACAACCTGATCCGGTAAAGCCGTAATGGGAATCCATTTCCCATCCATACGCAATACTTCTAAGCCTTCCGCAGAAGCTCCCATCAATAAGGTAATCAAGTTAATATCGCCATGTGCAGCCGCTCTCACCGCTCCTTCTGGCAAGGAATCAGGATCCAAAATAGGGAAATAGTGAATCGCACGTAAAATGGAATTACCATTTTTAACCCGGGATTCAAAATAGTCTTCAGGAAGCTCTAAATAGAGCGCAATTGCTTGTAACAAAGCTTTACCAGCCTTCTCTAAAGTTTGGTAAGCTTCGACTGTGTTCTTTTCGAAATCAGGGTATTCCGCTGGAAAAACGTTCGCAGGGTATTCTGACCAAACCGAATCCCCATCTTCCTTGTGTGGTTGACCCACGTGGTAAAATTCCTTTAAATCAGGCACCTTAAAGCCTTTAGCCGTTTCTTTTCGTTTCCCGATATAGCCACGCTGACCCGCAATTCCTTCTATTTCATAGGTTTGCTTAAGCGAATCAGGCGATTGAAAAAACTGCTCTACATCCGAATACAGCTTTTTCGTAAAGTCATTCGACAATCCGTGACCCTTAATCGCCACAAAACCAATCGTGTTGAAGGCAGCCCCTAAATCTTGTACAAATTTCGCCTTGCGATTCGCGTCCCCAGAAAGGAAATCTGCTAAATCCAACGAAGGAATTTCATCTAATAACATCTTATTTACTAAAGTTTGTTGATACAAAGTCCCAGTTAACTAGGTTCCAAAACGCCGCGATATAATCCGCGCGTTTGTTCATGTATTTTAAATAATACGCGTGTTCCCACACGTCTAAAGCTAAAATGGGTTGACCTTTTACTTCCGCCACATCCATCAATGGATTATCTTGATTAGGCGTCGAAGAAATCACTAGTTTTCCGTCTTTCTTGATTAACCAAGCCCAGCCTGATCCAAAACGAGACGTTGCAGATTTCGTGAATTCAGCCTTGAATGCATCAAAGGAGCCAAAATCAGCCTCTATTTGCTTCGCTAAAGCTGCAGAAGGTTTAGAACCTTTGGCAGGTCCTAACACATTCCAGAAAAAACTGTGATTCCAGTGTCCTCCCCCATTGTTGCGTACGGCAACAGGCTGAGTAGAAACGGTGGCTAAAATCTCTTCAAGCGATTTAGTCGCAGCTGGTAAAGCCTTGTTTAAATTATCTACATAGGCCTTGTGGTGACGGTCGTGGTGGATTTCCATCGTTAAACGATCGATATGAGGCTCTAACGCATCAAAAGCATAAGGCAAGGCTGGTAAACTAAAAGAATCGGCTACAGGAGCTGAAAAAGAGGGCAACACCACGCTAGCACCTGCAAGGACTAGGGATTGTTTCAGAAATTCGGAACGTTTCATCGTTTTTCGGTTTATACTATTCGTAAACAACTCGACCTACTATACTTCGGCCAAGTGTAATCTCGTCGGTATACTCTAAATCGCCGCCAATGGGAATACCACGCGCAATCGTGGATAATTTGACGGGAAACTCCTTCAGCTTTTTGGTCAAATAAAAAGCCGTTGTATCCCCCTCCATCGTAGGACTCAAGCCTAAAATCACTTCACTCACTTTCCCAGATGCGACGCGCGCCACTAAGGATTCAATGGTCAAATCACCTGGGGAAATACCGGATAAAGGGGAAATAATCCCGCCCAAAACGTGGTATAGGCCCATAAACTGGCCCGTATTTTCAATCGCTAACACATCGCGTAGATCTTCCACCACACAAATGATGCTTTCATCGCGTTTATGACTGGCACAAATGCCGCATAAATCACCATCCGAAATCATATGGCATTGGGGACAGTATTTCGTTTCTGTTCTGAGTTGAACTACCGCGTGGGCTAGTTGCAAAGATTGGGCTTCTGGGCGCTTTAATAAGTGCAAAGCAAGGCGCAAAGCTGATTTTTTACCAATGCCGGGCAGTTTGGAAATCTCTTCCACGGCTTGCTCAATCATCTTCGAGGGGTAATTATTCATTAGGCGCTGGCTTCTATTTCTGCGGAAATTCCTCTACGGCAAATCTCATTGCGCATAGCTACTAATTCGTCAAATCCACCGGTTTTCACGCCGCATTTCCCTCTGAAATGAATCTGTAAGGTACATTGCTCCGCTTGTTGTGGCGTGTGTTCACACACCTCAATTAGCGTTAAAATGACATATTCAAAGGAATTGACTTCATCATTGTAAACAATCAGCTGATGGGCCCCGATCACCTCATCCTCTACGAGGGTCGACGTGTCTTCTTGCCATTTTTCCTGATTTTGAAAAGAAAAAGGTAGACGATAAATACTATCTACACAGAATTCCATATTTTTGATGAATTTGAAATCAAATTTAAAAAAAAATCCGTTCCAAACCTTATGTCTGTACAATTAGCTGGAGGAATTCTTGCCCTCTATTTTGGCCTGCTGTTAGCGATCTCTTATTTTACCTCGAGAGGCGCTGATACCCACGCATTTTTTACAGCTAATCGCGAGTCGCCGTGGTGGCTGGTGGCCTTTGGGATGATTGGAACGTCGATTTCTGGCTTAACCTTTATTTCGGTACCAGGTGCGGTAGGCAAAACGTATTTTACCTATTATCAGGTCATCTTAGGCCATTCGCTTGGTTATCTGACCATTGCACTCGTATTGATGCCCTTGTATTACCGATTGAATCTGATTTCCATCTATGGCTATTTAGAAAAACGCTTTGGTTTTTGGTCCTATAAAACTGGTTCTGCGTTCTTTTTATTGTCTAGAACCATCGGTTCAGCCGCTCGTTTGTACCTAGCTGTTAACGTGTTACAAATTGCGATCTTCGCCCCTATCGGCGTACCCTTTATCGTGACCGTATTTGTTTCGATCTTCTTAATTTGGCTGTATACGCACCGCGGAGGGGTTAAAACGATTATTTGGACGGATACTTTACAGACTTTGTTTTTACTCGTAGCGCTGTTCATTACGATTGTTTTAGTGGGCCAAAAAATGGATATGAGCATCCCTGACATGATCCAACAAGTGAGCGCTAGCAAATATTCGCATTTATTTGAGTGGGATTGGAAAAACCCCCATTTCTTTGGGAAAGATTTCTTGGCGGGCGTGTTCATTGCGATCGTTATGACGGGATTAGATCAGGATTTGATGCAAAAGAACCTGACCTGCAAATCGATCGGAGAAGCACAGAAAAACATGTTCTGGTTCTACTGGGTACTTCTTTTCATTAACATCTTGTTCCTTTCTTTAGGTGCTTTATTATACATTTACACGGCATCTAAAGGAATCGAAGTACCCACAAAAACAGATGAATTATATCCGATGTTAGCCTTAGGTGGTGAATTTGGAACCTTAGCCGCAGTCACTTTCTTATTAGGGATTATCGCGGCCTCTTATGCCAGTTCTGATTCAGCCTTGACGGCATTAACAACCTCCTTCTGCATCGATTTCTTGAGTATTGAGAAGTTCAAGGAGGAAAAACAAAAGAAGATGAAGCATTTCGTGCACATCGGGTTTTCTGCTTTGTTTTTTGTTGTAATCGGCCTATTCCACATCTTCAACACCTCTGAATTGATTGCCGCGGTATTCAATTTAGCGGGTTATACTTATGGGCCCTTGTTAGGCTTATTCTCGTTCGGTTTGTTTACGAAATATGCCATCCGGGATAAATGGGTGCCTATTATCTGTGTGCTTTCGCCTATCATCACGTTCGTGTTAGAAACACAGGCGCAGAGTTTATTTGGGGGATTTGGATTCGCTAAATTGATCTTGAACGGAGCGATTTGCTTTGTGATGTTGTGGTTGATTCGAGACAAAAACCTAGAATCGGTACACGTTGCGTAAGGCGTAATAGTGGACGTTTTGGCCTGATCCACTTTCTTTTAGGTAGTCACCCGCATCACAATAACCTAGTTCTACTTGAAAACTGAAGTGTTTCGTGGGGAAAAACTGGGCATCTAAGGCATAAATGTTGCAGATATCTGTAGCAACACTTCCTACGTTTTTGCCTAGAATAGGCCTCGCAGGTGTCATATTAGGTGTAAAAATACCATCAGCCGTGCTCTCTCTTGATACGAAAGAGGCTCTACCCGTCACTAACCACTTCTTGAAGTCTTGATACCGAATGTAGGGGCTAAAATTCCATGTATTCGTGATATTTAAGGCGACGGTTTGGCCAAAAGGCGGTCTCGCAAATAAGGTATTAAACGTATTCAATTTAGTATCGGATCCAGAACGATCTCCGGGCACATAATTTCCCGAAAATCCGACATAAAACGCCTTTTTAAGGGCCACATTAAAGTCCCAAACACCCATAAAGGCTGCGATGGACAGGTCATTAAATTGACCCGTTTGGCCCGCTAATTCAATATCGTAATTCCAATTTCCTGGACTAGAAAATGACCTCAAACCAAACGTATGACGCTTTTCCAAACCGCGTTTGAATTGATATTCCCGCAAATCACTCTCGAAATAAAAATAATAGGGTTCAAACTGCATTCTTTTTTGAGCCCGGTAATTCGCATAGAGACCACCTAGTATCTCATCGGTTGGCTCATCGTCAAACACACCCGGTTTAATGCGAATTGGATGCGAAACGAAAGCATCCCACTGTAGATTCTTCAGCTGGTATTTAAGATTGATTCCATAAAAAGGCGTTCTCGTATTTGGCCCTTCCCTCGTAGCCACAAATCGCTCCAAACCCAATGAATATTCCTGCTTTCCTACCCTTAGTTTCCATTGCCTAGAAAAAGGAATATCGACAAATAATTGATGCAGCGATAACACATTCTGATCCAATTGTCCGGTGATAGGATTCGGATTTAAGAAACGTGCCGTACTGTTTAGTTGTGTAAATACGCGAAAACCTCGAGGAAATTCGATATTCGCGTGCAACATCGTGCGGTGCATGAGTTGATACGGACTCTGGGTCACAAAATCCGCAGGAACCTCCCCAAAATTAAAATGGGTATACGACTGGTATTGCTCTCGCCATTCCCCTCCCAAGCTCAATCTCGTTTCTTTTCCCAGGCGAATCTCTTTCAAATAATCCACCGCTTCCTTCTTCAAACTATCATTTTTCAAGGCCGAAAAATTATCATCAAATCGCAATCGAGCAATTTGCTGAGCAGAAAGAGAGAAGGAAAGAAAAAGGAAAAAGAAAAGTCTCAAAGGTAAATAACAGATTCAAAAAACAAATGAAGGCATTATAAAACAAAAAAACCACACGTGTTGTGTGGTTTTTTGCCTACCGAAGTAGTCCGTACGGGAATCGAACCCGTGTTTCATCCGTGAAAGGGACGTGTCCTAACCCCTAGACGAACGGACCATTATTTATTTTGGTGGCACAAAGGTAGGCTTTTCCATTTTATATTCAAAACTACCAGCCAAAAAAAGACTAATTATTTTCTAATTTATTTTCGCTATTTTAGCCTAATCATTGAAGCAGAACCCCTTATGGCGAACGTACAACCCTATTCTCGACTAACAGATTTCGACATTGCCCTATTCTTAAATGGCAAACATACAAGACTTTATGAGAAATTAGGGGCTTTTGAGATAGAGCACGAAGGGACTGTAGGAACCTTTTTTGCGGTTTGGGCTCCCAATGCGAAAAATGTCTTTGTAACAGGTAATTTTAATTTTTGGGACCGCTATTCGCACCCCTTATTTCCTCGTTGGGACTCATCTGGTATCTGGGAAGGCTTCATTCCAGGTGTAAAAACAGGAGAAACCTATAAATATGGTATTGAAACGGCAGGTGGTGAATATGTAGAGAAATTAGATCCCATGGGCTTGTATTGCGAGGCTCCACCTAAGACGGCGAGTATCGTTTGGAATACCTATAAAGAGTGGAAAGATACCAAATGGCAAGAAGTTCGGGCTTCTAAAAATGCCCTGAATGCTCCAATGTCTATCTATGAGGTGCACTTAGCCTCTTGGATGAAAACGCTAGAAAATGATTACCTGACTTATGACGATTTAGCCATAAAACTGGTGAATTACGTCAAAGAAATGGGCTTTACACACGTGGAATTTATGCCAGTGATGGAATATCCCTATGATCCATCGTGGGGCTATCAAATCACGGGTTATTTTGCTCCTACGGCACGTTTTGGCGATCCTCAAGGGTTTATGCGATTAGTGGAAGCCTTTCATCAGGCGGAAATTGGGGTGATTCTAGACTGGGTTCCCTCTCATTTCCCGGGCGATGCGCATGGGTTATTTAACTTTGATGGCAGTAGCGCTTACGAGCATCCAGATCCGAAACGCGGTTATCACCCAGATTGGAAGTCCTATATCTTCGATTATGGAAAGAACGAGGTTCGCTCGTTTTTGATGTCAAATGCCTTTTTCTGGTGCGATCGTTACCACGTGGATGGATTGCGCGTGGATGCGGTGGCTTCTATGTTGTATTTAGATTATTCGAGAAATGACGGAGAATGGGAACCTAACCAGTTTGGTGGCAACCATAACCTAGAGGTTATTTCTTTCTTACAAGACTTAAACAGTCATATATACGGCGAATTCCCTCATATCCAAATGATTGCAGAGGAGTCCACGAGCTTCCCAGGTGTGACGAAGCCGGTACATATGGGTGGCTTAGGTTTTGGCCAAAAATGGATGATGGGTTGGATGAATGACACCCTGCGTTTCTTCCAAAAAGATCCGATTTACCGTCAGCATCACCTCAATGAGCTGACATTCTCCCTCATTTATGCGTTTACAGAGAATTTCTGTCTACCACTTTCGCACGACGAAGTAGTCTATGGTAAAGGCTCCCTTTTGACTAAAATGCCCGGCGATGATTGGCAGAAATTTGCGAATCTACGTCTGCTTTTAGCAGAACAATTCACGCATCCAGGCTCTCATTTATTATTTATGGGAGGCGAATTTGGCCAAAGAGAAGAATGGAATCACACCCAAAGCCTTGACTGGCATTTGACAGAACAACATTCCCACAGAGGAATTCAAGAGACCGTAAAAGCTTTAAATCAACTTTACCGATCAGAACCAGCTTTCTACAGCAAGCAATTTGATTACGAGGGCTTTGAGTGGATTGAATCAAATGATCAAGGTAATTCAGTCATTTCCTATATCCGAAAAGGAGAAACAGCGAAGCAACAAGTGATTGTCATCTTGAACTTAACGCCGGCACCTCGAGACGGATATCGGATAGGTGTGCCGCTTCCTGGGGTTTGGAAGACGGTATTCAACTCTGATAAGGAGGAATTCGGGGGAAGCAATTATCCTGTTTCTGGGGCAACGATGACGGAAGAAATCAACTGGCAAGGGAAAGCATTTTCGATCGCGATCAACCTCCCTCCTCTTTCAGCGCTTATTTTAAAGGCCTAAGATCCGAAATGGGTAGAAACAATAAAGACTCAGAAAAATTCCGAGCCTTTATTCAATCCGCCTAAGTAGTATTTTTTATGACCTAAGTCATTCAAAATCTTCGTTTGTATGAAATGTAATTATTGTATACAAAAGTAGTAAATATTTTATAGGCGGAAAATATTTCGATAGATATTTTTTACTATTCAGATAAAAAATAGCATTATTTCCTCTTATTTATAATTTCTTCCATATCGGAAAGTTCTACTTCTAACGCTTTCGTAGAAATCGTTATTTCCCATGCACTTAACGCTAAGGAAATACTCATTCCTAGCAATCCAATCCCAAAAAACCAACGGGCAATGAGTTGTTGGTTCATAAACAACAGAAACATACACACGACGCTCAAAATCAAACTCACAATGGCGATAATCTGCATACGCTGAATCAATTTCATTCGTAGACGCAGGTTATCGATTTGCATGCGAATCGCATCATCCGGGTTTTGCTGAAATTTTTCATGCAAACCACGAATTAACGAAGCCATTGACATAAAGCGATTCGTAAAGGCAATCATCAACAAGGAAACGGTTGAGAATAATAAGGCGGGGGTACCGATGCTTAATTCCATATTACTTATAATATTGATCTAGTAATTGATTCATTTCTTCTTGTACTTTTTTTGCCTCTCTAGCGGCAGAAAGGGAGGTATCATCCCCTGCATAAATGATGCCACGAGAGGAATTAACTAACAGACCCACACGGCTATTCATACCAAATTTGGCAACATCGGACAAGCTTCCCCCCTGTGCTCCTACTCCAGGAACTAGGAAGAAATTATCTGGAGCGATTTCCCGGACTTTGGCAATATAATCCGTCCTCGTAGCTCCTATCACAAACATTAATTGATCTGTATTCCCCCATTCCATTGATTTACGCATGACATTCTCGTAAAATGGAATCCCATTCTCGTCTTTCATTTGTTGAAAATCATTACTTCCTGGATTAGAGGTTAAGGCTAACAGAATCACCCACTTATTTTCAAACTGTAAGAAGGGAGTCACCGAATCTTCCCCCATATAAGGAGCCACCGTTACCGAATCGAAATCGAATCCAGCGCGAGCAGGCTCAAAAAAAGTTTGAGCATATTTCGTGGCCGTATTTCCAATATCACCACGCTTCGCATCTGCGATAGAAAATACGTCCTTAGGCATATATTCCATCGTTTTCTGTAAACTTTCCCAACCAGCAGGCCCTAAAGCCTCGTAAAAGGCGATATTCGGTTTATAGGCCACCGTATAAGGTAAAGTGGCATCGATAACAGCTTTATTAAAGGCAAAAATGGGATCTTTTTCCGTCTTAAATCGACTTGGAATTAATGAGATATCGGTATCTAAACCGACGCATAAAAAGGATCGCTTTTGTTCAATCTGCTTAATTAATTCCGCTGAATTCATGTGAAAGAAGGAAAATAGGATTAATTTTGCCACAAATCTATCCCTTTCCCTGCCAAAAAACAATTTATGGAATTCATTAAGCATCGTTTATCAGGAGTCATTGAGTGCATACCAACAAAATATCATGACGAACGAGGATTTTTCTACGAATCCTATAACCAAAAGCGTTTTGCTGCGAATGGAATCCCCGAAGATTTTGTACAAGACAATTATTCCTTCTCAACTAAAGGTGTATTGCGAGGCTTGCACTTCCAACATAATCCCAATGGCCAGGGAAAATTAGTCCGGGTAATGACCGGGAAAGCTTTAGATGTGGTGGTAGATTTACGCAAGGACTCCCCTACTTTTGGACAACACGAAAAATTCATTTTAGACGCAGATAAAGGCAATATGCTGTATGTACCCATCGGTTTCGCGCACGGATTTATTGCCCTAGAAGAGACGATTTTTGTGTATAAATGCACGAATTTTTGGAAGAAAGAGGCAGAATCAGGGATTCGCTGGAATGACCCGCAATTAGGGATTGAATGGGGCGTTGAAAACCCAATTGTATCGGATAAGGACCAAATTCTACCCGATTTTGACCCCAATCATCCGATTTTTTAATTAAAATTTTGATATCTTTGCATTAATGACTCGCAAGCTGATTTTATCAAGCCCATTACTCGAAATAACCATCTCTCGGTTGTGTCAAGAGCTCATTGAGAATCAAATCAACGGTATTGAAACAGTAATCCTAGGCTTACAGCCGCGCGGAATCTTCTTTGCAGAACGTATCGCGAAAGAATTAAGCAAACACCTTGAAAAAGCTCCTAGCGTAGGAAAAATAGACGCAACCTTCTTCCGCGACGATTACCGTCGCAGAGAAACGGTATCGCCTAATTCAACCGATGTCCCCTTTTTAATCGAAAACAAGCGTGTTATCCTAGTGGATGACGTATTAGCTACGGGCCGAATGGTGCGAGCGGCGCTGGATGCGATGAATAGTTTTGGGAGACCAGCTAAAGTAGAATTATGTGTCTTAATCGACCGTATCTATAACCGTGATTTGCCGATTAACGCAGATTACGTGGGCAAAAGTGTCAACACCTTGCCCACTGAAAAAGTACTCGTAGAGTGGACGGAACAAGGCCACGAAGCGGACAGAATTTGGTTAATTCCTCAACCTGAATAATTATGTTAAAGTCGCCACATTTATTAGGAATCAAAGATCTGGATGAAGAATCCATTCAATTGATTGTTAAAACGGCCAGAGAATTTAAAGAGGTCCTGAACAGACCGATTAAAAAAGTTCCTTCTCTACGCGATGTGACGATTGCTAACATCTTCTTTGAAAATTCCACCCGTACCCGATTATCTTTCGAATTAGCCGAAAAAAGACTTTCTGCAGATACCATTAACTTCTCGGCCTCAGGCAGTTCCGTAAAAAAAGGGGAAACCTTATTGGATACAGTGAACAACATCCTAGCAATGAAGGTGGATATGATTGTGATGCGCCACGCGAGTCCAGGAGCGCCTCATTATCTAGCGAAGCATATCAAAGCCAATATCGTCAATGCAGGCGACGGAACGCACGAGCATCCGACGCAAGCCTTATTAGATACGTTCTCCTTACAAGAAAAACTAGGCGATTTAGCCGGCAAAAAGATTGCCATCATTGGAGACATTTTGCACTCACGCGTAGCCCTTTCTAATATTTACGCCTTGAAAAAGCAAGGAGCAGAAGTTCGCCTTTGTGGACCTAGCACCCTGATTCCGAAGCACATACAAAGCTTAGGCGTCGAAGTTTCTCACGACGTAAAGAGTACCTTAGCTTGGTGTGATGCCGCTAACGTGTTGCGTATCCAATTAGAGAGACAACAAATCAAATACTTCCCAAGTCTTCGGGAGTACTCACAGTTCTTTGGGATCAATCGCGCGATGCTGGAGGAATTACCGAAAGAGATCGTTTTAATGCACCCAGGCCCAATAAACCGCGGGGTGGAATTAAGCTCTGATGCAGCAGATTCGCCGCATTCAATCATCTTAGATCAGGTAGAAAATGGCGTGGCCGTAAGAATGGCTGTCCTTTATTTACTTGCTTCAAGAGCTTCGTAAGCTAATAACATTTTTTGGGAGGAGATGTGATTTCCGCAAGCATAATGGCCTAACGGGCAATTTTTCTTGCCGTGATCTCCACAAGGACGACAATCTAATTTTTCTGACACTTCGATGATTTGGCTATGATCAGCTAGTGGTCCAAAACCGAAATCTGGTATCGTTGAGCAAAATAGAGCAACCGTAGGCACATTCACCGCAGAGGAAAGGTGCATCGGACCGGAATCATTGACGAAATTACCTTTGCTTTGGGCGAAAATGGAGGTAGACGCCAAGAGCGCGTGTTTCCCTGTTTCATTGTAGATAGGCCAACCCTGACAAGCTTGTTCAATCTCATCAGACAAATGCTTCTCATTAGGCGAACCCATTAATACAATCGCTTGATCTCGAGGCAATAAATGAATAAAATCGATCCACTTCTGAATAGGCAAACGCTTCGTCTCCCACACACTTCCGGGGGAAATACAGATGTAATTTGTAGCGGGAGCTGGTGCCTTCGAAGGATTCAAGAAAGGTTTGTGTACCTTCTCCCCTAACCAATCACTCAATAAAGCCGTATTTCGTTCCACTTCATGGATCCCATTCCCAAAAGGGTGTGGATAAGACTTCGTAAAAAACCAAGAAAGTGGATTTTTTGCAAATCCCATCACCTGCTTCGCTCCTATCATCAGACTTAACAAACCCATTCCGAAGAATCGCTGCACCACGAAGACTTTATCAAAGGATTCTTTCTTCAAATTAGTGTGCAAATCAAGCCAAGAAGCCCGTTTATTGGACTTATCATAGCTCCAAACGCGCTCCAAGCAAGGGTGTGTATAAGCTTGAAAAATAGACTCATTCCCTTTCCTTACTAACAAATGAATGGCCGTTTCAGGGGATTCTATCCGGATTTTCTCCAATAATGACGTTATTAAAACCGCATCCCCGAGGAAAGCGGTCTGAATAATTAACACCTTGGATACTGGATTCATAGAAGAAAAGGAAGCGATTAGCCATAAAATTACTTATTTTTGAGACATTTTTCACCAAAACCCCATTTATGAATTCCATTCACCTGCATACCCTCTCTAACGGAATCACGGTGGTGCACAGGCAAGTGCTTCACACAGAGATCTCGCATTTAGGGATTATGTTAGATATAGGAAGTCGGGATGAATTAGCGGGAGAAGAGGGTTTAGCGCACTTTTGGGAGCATATGGCCTTCAAAGGAACGAAGAAAAAGAACAATCTGCAGATCATTAACCGCCTTGAAATTTATGGTGGGGAATTGAATGCTTATACCACTAAAGAAAAAATCTGTTTCCACGCCTCCATTTTAAGCCCTTATTTCGAACGGGCCTTAGAGCTATTAACTGACATTACGTTTGAATCCGTGTTTCCTGAAAAGGAATTAGAGAAAGAGCGTTCTGTCATTTTAGAGGAGATGTCGATGTATTATGATGCTCCAGAGGAAGCCATTCAGGATGATTTCGATGAATTATTATTCCCCAATCACCCCTTAGGTGTGAATATTTTAGGAACGACAGAGACGGTTCAGGCTTTCCAAAAAAAGGACCTCGAATCCTTCATTGAACGTAATTTAGACACTTCCCGAATCGTTTTTTCATCGATTGGGAAATTAGACCCAACCAAAGTATTTGCTTGGGCAGAAAAGCATTTAGGTTGTATTAAAGCGAAGAAGCAAATCGTGAAACGCCTTGCTCCCTCACCGATGATCCCTCAAACTAAAGTCATCAAAAGAGGCATCACACAGTCCCACGTGGCTTTAGGGCGTCAATCCTTTGCCATTGAAAACCCGAATCGACTTGCTTTCTTCCTGCTAGTCAATCTATTAGGTGGTCCGGGGATGAATTCCTTGCTAAATGTTTCGGTACGCGAACGGCATGGCCTCGTTTATTCCATTGAAGCTAATTTGACTTCCTTTTTAGATTCAGGTTATTGGGCCATTTATTTTGGAACAGAGCCTAATCAGGTGAATAAATCCTTGAAATTGATTCATAAAGAGTTTGCCAAACTGCAAGAAAAGGAGTTAACAGCTCCTCAATTGAATAAGATTAAAAGTCAATTAAAAGGGCAATTAGCGATGGCGGAAGAGGGAAACCTCAATTTCATGTTAATGATGGCTAAGAATCTCTTGGATCGAGAGAAAATCGAGAGTTTAGACGAAATTTTCGAACAAATTGACCTCATCGACAGCGCGCATATTCAATCGCTGGCGAAAGAAATGCTCGATCCAGCTACCTTGAGTTGTTTGATTTTCGAACCCTAATTCAGTGCACCTCTACCTCCATATCCCCTTTTGTAGGCAAGCCTGTCATTATTGCGATTTTCATTTTTCGACCAATACGAGCCGAAAAGAAGAAATGGTCAACGCCATGTGTCGCGAAATAGCGGAACAGAAAGACTATTTAAAAGGGGCAGAATTAAAGACGATCTATTTTGGCGGAGGTACTCCATCTCTTTTAAATACGGGTAATTTAGATTTGATATTCAATACCATTCGCGATTACCACACCATAGCTAACAACGCGGAGATTACCTTAGAGGCGAATCCAGAAGATTTAACATCTGACTATTGCGAAATGATAGCTTCTAAAGGAATCAATCGCCTGAGTATCGGCATTCAATCCTTTCAGGAGAAAAACCTAGTCTTGATGAATCGAAACCATCAGGCATCTGATTCCATCCAGGCGATTCAGAATGCACAAATAGCTGGAATAACGAACATCAGCATCGATTTGATTTACGGAATTCCCTCTAATACCCAGGAAGATTTAGTTGAAGATTTAGAAAAAGCTACTTCGCTGGGAGTACAACACATTTCAGCCTATAGCTTAACGGTGGAGCCTAAAACGGTTTTTGGCGTTCAAAAAAAGAAAGGGGCTTTTCTGGAAATACCGGATTCCGCGATGGCAAACGCCTTCAACCAGGTCCGCGAATATTTAGAATCCAAAGGTTATGAGGGCTATGAAACTTCTAATTTTGCCAAAGAAGGCCATTATTCTGTCCATAACACCAGTTATTGGCAGCAAGAACCATACGTAGGCATAGGACCTTCTGCCCATAGTTTCAATGGCCATTCTAGGCAATGGAACGTGGCAAATAATGCCAAATATATGGCAGAGGGTCATTTATTAGCAGAGAAAGAAGAACTCAGCCCAGCCGATCAACTCAATGAATACCTGATGGTCCGCTTGCGAACAAAATGGGGTATCGACCTGAACTATGTGCGGGAGAGCTTCGAAAAAATGGGACAAATTTATCCTGAAAAAGAATTTCATACCTGGATTTCCCAAGGTTTCGCCCGAATTGAAAATGACAGTTTACTACTAGAAGGCGAAGGCAAATTAATTGCTGATCGTTTAAGCAGTGATATTTTTGTGGTCTAAGGCCTTTTTGTAATTTTACAACCCTATGGCAAAGCGAATCGAATACGATAAGAAATCACCTATCCCCTCTAACGGAAGTAAAAAGTTTGAACGCTTAGCGAAGAAAAGCCCCAAGAAACGCACGTGGCTCAAGAAAATCGGCTTTTTCTTCCTTTACCTATGGATTTTCAGCCTGTTTTCTGTCGTATTTCTGAAATTTTTCCCGGTCTATTTTACTCCTACCATGGCCTCTCGAAAAATCGATGCGTTGATTGAAGGAAGACCGTCTAAGATTCACAGCCAATGGACTTCCTACAAGGAACTAGACAAAAATGTAGCCATCGCCGTGATAGCCTCAGAAGACCAGGCTTTCCCAGATCACCACGGATTTGATTTCGACGCGATGTGGGGCGCAGTGAAATACAATATGAAGGGCAAAAAAATCCGTGGAGCGAGCACCATTTCGCAACAAGTGGCTAAAAACGTCTTTTTATGGCAAGGAAGAAGCTATGTCCGAAAAGGACTGGAAGTATACTTTACGTTCTTGATTGAATTGATCTGGGGAAAAGAACGCATTTTAGAAGTCTATCTGAATGTGGCAGAAACGGGACCGATGACTTTTGGCGTGGAAGCGGCCTGTCGCCAATACTATGGTCACAGTGGAACCGAGATCTCAGCTTCAGAAGCGGCAAGAATTGCGGCCGTATTACCGAGTCCCAATCGCTTTTCCATCGAGCATCCCTCCGCTTATGTTCGAAAACGAACCTCAGCTATTCAACGACAAATGAAAGCTTTAGGGGGCAAAACCTACCTGAAGAATCTATAATAACTCGACCGAAGGATCCCAGAAATGGTTGGAGAATTGTTGAATTTGATCGTTTTTGATCGTGAGGCCTTCTGCTTCTAATAATTCCTGCATTCGATTAGCTCCAAAAAAGTTCTTACCAGTCAAAACTCCATTTCGATTTACAACCCGATGAGCAGGAATATTTGCCTGACCGTGCGACGCATTCATCGCCCAGCCCACTAATCTAGCACCTCCTTTGGAGCCTAAATAACCAGCAATAGCACCATAAGTCGACACTTTGCCGGGAGGGATCAACGCTACCACCTGGTAAATTGCTTCAAAATCAGCCATTATTCTTCTTTACGCTCTTCGATCTCTTGGCATAACTCGGCATACCATTTCTCCCCGAATTTGCGAATCAAAGGCTCTTTCAAAAACACATAGATGGGAACACCTAAGGACGCACCATTCGAACACGCATCTGAACAGATAGACCAACGATCATAATTTAAGGCCGTGTAATCGGCTAATTTAGCTAAGCGAATTGGATACAGATGACATGAAATAGGCTTTCTAAAATCCGTCTTTCCTGCAAAATAAGCTTGCTCGATGCCGCATTTCAAATGGCCTTTGTCGTCATATAAAGCATAGGCGCATTCTCTTCCTTTGATTACTGGTGTAGAAAAATCACCGTCGTCATCCTTTACCCAAGCACCCGATTTTTCAATTTCTTTTAACCCTATTTCGGATAAAAAGGGCTTGATATCGTCTTGAATTCGCTCTAAAATCTCTAATTCGTCTTCCTCTAATGGAGCACCTAAATCGCCCTCTACGCAGCAAGCGCCTTTGCATTTGGCTAAATCACACACGAAAAATTCGTCTGCTACATCGGAAGAGATTACCGTATCGTCAATTAAAATCATCTGCTTATTTTTGAACCACAAAGGTACATATTATAGTTTATATAGGTAATTTTACACTATGAAATCCCTTTGGATACTTTTATTAATACTTTTATTCTGTTTACCAGTTTTTGCCAAAACTGAGTTTCCCGACTCCCTTTTGATCGGAAACGTAAAGGTATTCATCCATCCTTCTGCTAAATCCATATTAGAAACAGAGCAAAAGCGCTTAGGCAGCAGCAAGAAATTTGTGGAAAGTATGAAGGAAAAAATGCGCTTCTATTTTCCTGTCATGGAGCCTTTATTACAATCAGCAGGCATTCCCAATGAGTTCAAATACCTTTCGGTTCAGGAAAGTGGATTAAATCCGATAGCAGTTTCGAGCTCGCAAGCTGTGGGATATTGGCAATTCAAATCAGGTACTGCGACAGATGTGGGAATGAAAGTAAATGCAAATGTGGATGAACGAAAGCACATTATTGAGGCCACAAAAGGCGCTGCGAACTATTTCACCCGCAATAATCGAGTGTTGAATAACTGGGTAGGAACACTTCTCTCCTACCGAGTAGGTTTAGGAACGGCGAAGAAAACGTCCTATGTGATGGATTGGGTGGGGAAATCGGACATTCAGGTGGATTCAAGTACGGATTGGTATGTGCTGCGTTTTTTAGCTTACCAAAAATTCTGGGCAGATGAATTCAAAAAAGATGATTCCCTTGGTATTCAACCAATTAATCAGTCTAAACTGATTTGTTACGATAATTCTTGCGGCAAAAACCTGTATGAAATTGCGGATGAATTGAATGTCAGCTACGATGATTTGAAGAAATACAATCCGTGGATATTGAACGATTACGTGCCTAGCGATAAGAATTACATCATCTATCACCCGTCTACTGTTACTTTCTTTGATAATTCCATTCAGATCCCTGAGATCTTACAACCAGCTGATTTTCTTTTACCGCCTAAAAAGAAGTTAGATAACCCGCAAAAGGAATAATCCATCTCGAATAGGCAACAAAAGAGGCTCCACACGAGAATCGTTAGCCACTTTGGTATTGAAATCACGCAAAGCTTGTGTCGATTTGTCTTTAGCCGCTTCCTCAATAATTTTACCGCTCCACAGCACATTATCCACTAAAATAAGTCCTCCTGGACGCATTTTGTCGATAACAAGATCAAAATACAGCGCATAATTACGCTTATCCGCATCGATAAATACCATATCGATAGGGCCTTCAATAGCAGGAATTTCGTGAGCGGCATCCGCGATACGGTAATCAATTTGCTCCTTATAAGGAGAACGATCAAAGAATGAACGCGTAAACGTCTCTAACTCTTCATTCACATCAATCGTAATCAAACGACCACCTGCTTTTAAACCTTCCGCCATACAAAGGGCAGAATAACCGGTATATGTCCCTATTTCGAGGATGAGAGAAGGTTGATAAACTTTGGCAATGAAAGACAAAAAACGCCCCTGCAAATGACCAGAAAGCATCCGAGGTTGCAACACCATCGCGTGCGTCTCCCGAACTAACTCCTTTAACAAGTCATTTTCTGGCTCCGTGTGCAGGCGTGCATATTCCTCTATTCCTTCGTCAATGAATTCCATTATTTAATCCCTGTGTAGAAGAAGTCCAATGAATGATCAGGATCCTGGCTAAGGAAATAATCATCCACCTGAATCGATGAAACAAGTGAATTATTCGACTTAGACATCGATAAGCGACTCATGCGATTCGCGATATCATAAGGTACCTGCAACCAAGTTCTTGGTAATTTATATTGTAAGTTGAAAATATCGAAACGCGTGATTTTCTTGACTGCTACCTTATTTTCCTCATAGTAATCCATCACTTTTTGATTTCCGTGCACCCCTTCCGTAATAACCTCAGAGAAGTGTTTCTTCATCAAGTCGCGTAATTCTGGCGCCAAATATTCACGTACGTGCCATGGATTGCGGGTTAAGGAGAATTTCCTATTCACGGTCGTTAAATACAATTTACCGCCCGGCTTTAACACGCGAGCCGCTTCCGCTAAGAAGAAATCATCGTTCTCGATGTGCTCAATCACTTGAAAAGTCACCACATAATCGAAATGATTCGATGGCAAATCCTTTAATGGAGGTAAGAACATATCGATGAACTTGAACTTAGGATAAGTCTTCGATAAACTCTCCATCAATTCTGTATTCTTATCTACTCCTGTATAGTCACTTACCGCGTCAGCTAATACACCCACACCACGTCCTGTGCCGCATCCAATCTCTAATACATTGCCAGAAAGTAATTGGCTGACGTGGATATAAGGATACAATAAACGTTGGTGAACGGGGTTATCTGAAGGAATATCAGAGGAAGCGATTTCGGTAGTTTTATACATTCTAATAAAGTTAAGAGACAAAGGTAAGGAATTATCTAGCTGAAATGTTAAAAAAAATGCCGACCTTCGTGCAAAATTTCAAGCAACATCGTGTCAGAAGAAAACGCATCAAGACCCCCATTTAAGAGACCATTTAGACATTTTACAGCTCCGGTAACAGACAATAAAGAGTTTGTGTTTGGGGTACAATCTGTTCTAGAAACCCTTCGTTCTGGGAAGGAAATTGATCGTTTATTAGTCCAAAGAGAACTAGGAAACACTGAAATCCTTGATTTAGCCAAAGAAAAAGGCATTCAAGTACAAAAGGTACCTTTGGAAAAATTAAACCGTATTACACGGAAAAATCACCAAGGAGCCATCGCTTTCGTTTCTGCTATTCACTATGCAAAATTAGAGAATGTCATTGCAGACACCTTTGAGAAAGGCGAAATACCCTTTATTTTGATTTTGGACCGCGTTACAGATGTAAGAAACTTCGGTGCTATCGCACGTACAGCAGAATGTGCGGGTGTTCACGCGATTGTTTTACCCTCTCGTGGAGCCGCTCAAATCAACGCAGATGCGATGAAAACATCCTCTGGAGCGTTGAACTTTATTCCCGTATGTAAGGAAGACAGCTTAATCCAAACGATTGACTTTTTGCAAAATTCGGGCTTGCGCGTGGTAGCTTGTACAGAGAAAGCCAAAAGCACGATCTACGAAATAGACTACAAGGACCCGATCGCCATCATTATGGGATCAGAAGAAGATGGAATCACAGACGAAATCATCCGCAAGTCAGATGAGATCGCTAAAATTCCTCAAGCAGGACAAGTAGGATCCTTAAACGTATCAGTTGCGGCGGGTGTCATCATTTTTGAGACCGTTCGCCAACGTTCTATTTAATTTTTACGAAGTATCTGGAAAGCCGACGCTTGCGCTGTCGGCAAAATAGTCACGTCTGCAATATTGACGTGTGCTGGAGCTGCGACGATATAACGAATTAATTCTGCCACATCTTCCGCGACTAAAGGTTCGTATCCGGCATATACCGCCTCTGCTTTTGCTTGATCTCCTTTAAAGCGAACCTCGGAAAATTCGGTAGCAACTGCCCCTGGAGCCACATTCGAAACTTTAATCCCAAACGGGTTTAAATCCTGGCGCATCCCCGCTGATAAGGCCTCTACTGCCGCTTTGGAGGCACAATACACATTCCCATTCGGATATGTTTGCTTTCCTGCAATAGAAGACAAATTAATGATATGACCCGATTTTCTTTCGACCATTCCTTTGATCACTTCCTTAGACACATATAATAAACCGGTCACATTAGAGGCCATCATCGCATCCCAATCAGCTACATCTCCATCTTGAATAGCAGACATACCATGTGCATTACCCGCATTATTCACCAAGACATCGATATTTTTCCATTCAGCTGGAAGAGATTCAAACGCTTGAAAAACCGTAGATTGATCGCTCACATCGAACGTTAATAACGTCGAATGAACCGATAAACTTGCCTGCAGCTCCTCTAAACGTTCCTTTCTTCTACCACAAAGGATTAATTGAAAACCTTCTTTAGCTAAGGATTGAGCAGTGGCGCGACCGATTCCGGAACTCGCACCCGTGATGCAGGCGATTTTTTTCATAGGAATTAATTTTATACGAAGGTAAGCGCAAAGAGGTGTTCTAAAAAATTTGAGCGTAATTTGTATCCAAATTCAATACCCTATGAACTTTTTAATCGTTGGATTGGGCAACATAGGCCCGCAATATATATTTACACGCCATAATATTGGATTTATGGCGGTGGATTTTTTGGCCAAACAAAAGGACCTCAACTTCAAAACCGATCGATTAGCCTCCGTTGCTTCTTATAAATTAAAAGGGCACACGATCTACCTGATCAAACCCACCACGTTCATGAACCTGAGCGGTAAGGCGGTGAATTACTGGCTCTCCTATTATAAGATTGAAAAGGAGAACATGCTCGTATTAGTAGATGACTTGGCTATCCCATTCGATACCTTGCGCCTAAAGCCCAAAGGATCATCCGGCGGGCACAATGGCCTTAAAAGTATCGAAGGAGTTCTAGGAGGCACAGAATACCCTCGTTTGCGTATGGGAATTGGTAGCGATTTTGCCAAAGGAAGGCAGGCTGATTATGTCTTAAGTAACTTTTCTGAAGCCGAATTAGAGACAATCCCCTTCATTTTGGACAAAACCGCGGAGATAATAGAAACATTCTGCGTTGAAGGACTCACTAAAACAATGAACAAATACAACCAATGATTGTACTTTTTAAAGAATCTTTGAATTTTTCCGTAATTTTTAAATAAGAATTAATCAAACGATTTAAAATAATAAGCCAAATATTATTCTGCAATACTTCATAAATTATACTAAATATTCTGATTTTGAATTCAAATTCGGAATATACTGAAAAATAACACACAAAATAGACTAAAATAAAGTTTTGACATATTAAAAAAATGCAATAATTTTGCATCGTTGATTTAGATAATAAATATAACAAAAATATGAAGAAGACATTATTATTAGCTAGCTGTTTAATTGGATTAAACCTAGTTGCGGTTGCAGGAGAAGAAGCACGTTCATTTAATCGTTCAAACGATTTATCAGTAAAAACAGAAACATTATCAGAAGTGATCACCTCGTTGATTCGCAAAGACGCTCAACTGAAGAGTGCAAGCGCTGCGAGTTTGACTATATCGATTTTAGAAGATTTCCAAAATAACAAAACAGAGTTCTTAAAAGCTTCTGAGTCAGAAAAAGTGGTTTTCAATCAAACCATCAAAACTATTTCTGAGCAAGGTCAAAATTTTTCAGACACCAAGACGTTAAATTGGATCAAAGAAATTAATCAAACAGCTAAAAAGATCAACCTAGTGTGGTCAATTGTAGGCACTGAACCCGTTATCGATACTAATTTTGATAACAGCTCAGAACAGCAAGAGCACTTGATTGTTATGTTATAAGTAGATTGTTAGTAGTTTTCATAGTTAAATAGGTTTAGAGGTAATCAAAAAAGGTGAAGTTTTTAACTTCACCTTTTTTTTATTTTTTTTGCACTAAACTTATAAAATATCCACTAAAGCATTATATTTGTATAAATTTTCATAGTTAAATAGGTTTAGAGGTTAAACAAATAAGGCCAGAAGTTTCTTCTGACCTTATTTTTATTTTATACCACCCTGAAAATGAGGACCTAATTAACAGTCCCTCCATTCCAAATTTGTTTGTTAGGTTGTACTAATGCCAGACTTCCGTCTGCATCTTCTGCCATCAAAATCATCCCCTCACTCTCAATTCCCATCATTTTACGCGGCGCTAGATTTGCTAAAAAGGTCACCTGCTTACCTACAAGATCTTCTGGTGCGAAATGCTCTGCAATACCAGATAGGATCGTTCTTGTCACAAAACCATCATTCACCTGAAGCTTTAACAGCTTCTTACTCTTCTCCATCTTCTCTGCCGCAACAATTTCACCGATGCGAATATCCATTTTGGCAAAATCATCAAAAGCCACCGTCTCTTTTAGAGCTGGCACCGTTTTAGTCGCTAATTCCATCTGCGCTTTCGTTTGAACTAATTTATCTACCTGCTTTTGAACCGCTTCATCTTCTATTTTCTCGAATAACAAGCCCGGATTTTTTAAGGTTGTCCCTGCAGCAATCACCTCAAAATCACCAATACTTGACCACTCAAAGCTCTCCATACCTAGCGCAGTACGCAATTTCTGTGCACTAAACGGAATGAATGGCTCTAAGGCAATACTTGCTTGAGCCACTAATTGCACCGCATAATTCAATACCGTTCCAGCCTTCGCCGGATCTTCTTTCATGATTTTCCAAGGTTCCGCTTCCGCTAAGTATTTATTACCTAATCGAGCAATCTCCATCGCTAACACAAGTGCATCGCGGAATTTATAATTTTCTAATGCTACCGCTAGTTTAGCTGGAATTTCAGCCACCGCCGCCATTAAATCAGCTTCTAATCCTGTTCCTTCACCTTTAGGAGGCACAACAGAATCAAAGTTTTTATCAATTAATACAAAGGCCCGATTCACGAAATTGCCTAAAATGGCGACTAATTCGGAGTTGTTTTTGGTCTGAAAATCAGCCCACGTAAAATCGGCATCTTTCGTTTCTGGACTGGAAGCCGTCAACGCATACCGCAATACGTCCTGCTTGCCCGGGAAATCCACTAAATATTCATGTAACCAAACCGCCCAATTACGCGAGGTAGAAATCTTATCCCCTTCCAGGTTCATGAATTCATTCGCCGGCACCTGATCCGCTAATTGATAACCTCCGTGCGCCATACACATGGCGGGGAAGATCAAACAATGGAACACAATATTGTCTTTCCCAATAAAATGCACGATGCGGCTATCCTTCGCCTTCCAATACGTCTCCCATTCCGGTGTTAATTGCTTTGTCATCGAGATATATCCGATGGGAGCATCAAACCACACATAGAGCACTTTGCCTTCCGTATCTGGCAAAGGAATAGGCACACCCCAGTTCAAATCACGCGTCATCGCACGAGGCTTCAAGCCTTCCTGCAACCAGGATTTAACCTGACCCGTCACATTCGACTTCCATTCTGGGTGTGAATTAATATATTTTTCTAATTCCGGCTGCCATTGATCTAAAGGCAAAAACCAGTTTTTGGTCGGCTTTAAAACAGGTTTAGAACCACTCAAAGCCGATTTAGGATTCAATAATTCTGTAGGAGAAAGCGTCGTTCCACACTTTTCACACTGATCGCCATAGGCGCCTGGCTGCTTACAAGAAGGACAATCGCCCGTGATATAACGATCCGCCAAGAATTGTTTCGCTTCTTCATCATAGAATTGCTCCGTCACTTCCTCGATAAATTTCCCTTCGTTATATAATTTCAAAAAGAACTCTTGAGAAACTTCGTGATGTACTGGATCAGAAGTTCTTCCATATATATCAAATGAAATGCCGAATTGCTCGAACGAATCCTTGATTTCTTTATAATAATAATCGACTACTTGCTGAGGTGTCTTCCCTTCTTTCGCAGCCTTAATGGTAATAGGCACGCCATGCTCATCTGTTCCAGACACGAAAATCACGTCCTTTTTCTGCAAGCGCAAATAGCGCACATAGATATCTGCAGGTAAATAACATCCGGCCAAGTGACCGATGTGAATAGGTCCATTCGCATAAATTAACGCTGCAGTAACGGTAGTCCGTGAAAAGTCTGACATAAAATTGGGTAAAATGAAAGCACAAAAATAGGCAAAAACATTCATTGAAATAATCGATTTACCTATTGCGCATCAAAAAAATATGACTATCTTTGCACACAATTTAAAAAAACAGACAAAAGAAAATGTTAATTATTTCGATAAAAGAGAACGAATCAATTGATAAGGCTTTAAAGCGCTTCAAGAAGAAATTTGAAAAAACAGGTGTAGTAAAAGAACTACGTAGAAGATCTGCTTTCGAAAAACCTTCTGTAGGTCGTCGTAAAGAAATGATTCGTGCTGCTTACAAGCAAATCACTTACGGAAATATTAATAACTAATTTCCTATACAATCTTTAAAGGAATTGACTAATTTCGATGATGAATCGTGAATTAGTCAATTTTTTTTTGGACCACCTGTCCATCGAAAGGCGCCTCAGTTCGCATACAATTACCTCCTACTCCACTGACTTAGAACAGTTTAGCGCTTTCATCGCTCCTACGGAGCTATCACAAGTCCAAGCGTTAACCATTCGAAAATGGCTCATCAGTTTATCCGATGATTCCATACAAAACCGCAGTATTAACCGCAAATTAGCCACACTTCGCACCTTTTATAAGTACCTTTTAAGAACAGGAAAAATCGCAGAAAATCCCATGACCTCTATTCGGATGGTCAAAACCACCAAAAAAATACCCCAATTTGTCCGGGAATCAGAGATGGAAAACCTGGTGAATAACCGGAAAATCGCCATGAATTTCAGCGAGGCGAGAGACGAACTTATCCTATTTTTACTTTACGGAACAGGAATTCGTCTGGCAGAATTGATTTCTCTACAAAACAATCAAGTCAATCTAGCGGCTAAAACAATCCGAGTAATCGGAAAGCGAAATAAGGAACGGATGATTCCTATTCCTAGCTTACTTGTTGACTTAATAGCAACGTATCGCAGCTTTTGCACAGTAGAACACGCCCATTTACTACTCACAGATAAAGGGGAACCCTTGTACCCGATGTTTGTGCAACGCTTAGTGAAGAAAAACCTAGGGGAATTTAGTCAGCTAGAGAAGCTCTCTCCACACGTGTTGCGCCATACCTATGCGACACACCTTTTGAACAAAGGGGCGGATTTGAATGCCATCAAAGAGTTATTAGGACATGCGAATTTGGCAGCTACGCAAGTATATACCCATAATTCGATGGAGAAAATGAAGGCCATCTATTTACAAGCGCATCCGAAGGCCTAATCGGCTAAAACAACTGGACCTTTTTGGTTGATTTGAGAAACATATTGCTCTGATCCAATACCCAAGGCGGCAAATTCTGCGGCCATCGCTTTCGCTACTTTTTGGGCAGTTTCTTCTCCTTTAGATAAGGCAAATAACGAAGGTCCAGAACCTGAAATGGAACAACCTAGCGCACCGCTAGCAATCGCAGCAGCTTTTACTTCCGCAAAACCAGGGATTAAGATCGCTCGAGAGGGCTCGATGATCACATCGACTAAGGAACGACCAATCAGCTCATAATCGGGCAATAGTAACCCTGCTACTAGTCCGGCAACATTCCCCATTTGGGTGATGGTAGTGGCCAATGAGATTTCTTTATCTAAAATTCCGCGCGCATCTTTCGTATTCACCTCGATTTGCGGGTGGACAATACTCGCATATAGATCTGCAGGCACAGGCACTTGAATGATATCTAAGGGATCGTAGGAACGAATGACAATAAAGCCTCCTAAGAGCGAAGGACCTACGTTGTCTGCGTGCGCGGAGCCGCAGGCGACGCGCTCGCCTTCCATCGCGAAGGGCAAGAGGTCCTTTTGTGATAAAGGGCGGCCCATTAATTCATTTGCTGCAAAAACGCCCGCAACCGCTGAAGCAGCTGAAGACCCTAAGCCGGAGCCTAAAGGCATATCTTTATGCAGCGACAATTCAAATCCTTGATCTTCGCGACCGATATGTGCTAAGTACTTTTGGATGGCAATACCAGCGGTATTTTTCTCTACAGCCTTAGGCAAACGGCCATCATCCCCTGTGATTTCTTTAATAACGATTCCTGGAGTCGCTTTCTTTTCTAACACGACCTCATCTCCAGGATGATTCACAGCAAAGCCGAAGATATCAAATCCACAAGCTACATTCGCTACCGTCGCTGGCGCATATACGCGAATCTTTTCCATATTATGCGAGATGACTACCGATGGATACAATATCTGCAAAAACACCCGATGCAGTCACTTCAGCTCCAGCACCAGGCCCTTTAATCACTAAAGGACGGTCATGGTAACGCTTTGTGGTAAAGGCAATCACATTATCAGCCCCATCCATTTGGTAGAATGGATGAGCGGGACCGACAGAACGCAAACCGATGGTGATTTTTTGGTCTTCTAAACAAGCGATGTAACGTAAAACTTCGCCTTTCGCAGCAGCCTCATTCACCAATTTCTCGAAGAAATCATTGGCCTTATCTATCTCCTCGAAGAAGGCATCCACCGTGGGAGCTGCCTCACAAGCCGGAGGAATGATCTTTTCTATGGTTATATCAGAGAATTCTAATTTCAATCCAATCTCGCGGCTCAAAATCAAAATTTTACGCGCCACATCCATTCCACTTAAATCTTCGCGAGGATCAGGTTCCGTATACCCTTTTTGTTTGGCCGTACGTAATACTTCACCGAATGACTTCCCTGGCGTAAATTGATTGAACAAGAAAGATAGAGTACCGGATAAAATTCCTTCAATTTTCTCAAAGCGATCCCCAGAAGCAATCAAACCTTGAAGGGTATTAATTACTGGTAAACCAGCCCCCACATTCGTCTCATACAAGAACTTAACTCCCTTAGCTAGAGCTGTTTGATGCAATTGTGCATACAAATCATAAGGCCCTGAATTAGCCACCTTATTAGGTGTTACGACCGAAATATTGGACTGGAATAAGCCTAAGTAATTTGTATAAATCTCTTTGTTCGCTGTACAATCTGCGAAAATGGAATTAGGCAAGTTTAAAGCTTTGATTTGGGAAATAAATCCAGCTAAATCGGCTGGTTCGCCTGCGGATTCCAACAAGCTCAAAGCTTGATCTAACTCAATTCCTTCCTCTTTTAATACTTGTTTGCGGCTATTCGCGATTCCGATTAACCTAATTTTAATGCCTTTGTATTTGGCCAAATAATGCTCCTGACCAATAATTTGCTCAATTAAAGTCTTTCCGATTAAACCCGCACCCACTAAATAGAGATGTAATGTTTTAATCTGAGAGAAGAAGAACGTCTCATGAATAACATTCAAGGCCTTAGAAAGGTCCTTATTTTCAATGACGACTGAGATATTTAACTCCGATGAACCTTGTGCTGTAGCGACAATATTGATCCCGTTTTTCCCTAAAGAGGAGAACAACTTTCCACTCACACCGGTGTGCTTACGCATCCCCTCACCCACTACAGCAATAACTGATAAATCTTTTTGGATATCAATTCCCTCAATGTCACCCGCTGCCATTTCAGCCGCGAATTCTTTTTCAAGTATTTTTCGCACTTTATCTGCCACAGAAGGATCGATGGCAAAACAGATGCTGTGCTCAGAAGAGGCTTGAGAAATCAAGACAACTGATATTTTTTCGCGGGCTAAAACCGTAAATAATTTGGCAGAAACCCCAGCTACTCCGATCATCCCTGAACCTTGTAAATTAACTAACGCAAGCTGGTCAATCGACGAAATTCCTGTGATAATGTAAGGACTCCCTGTAGGCTCTTTACTAACCACGGTGCCTTCAAAAGAGGGGTTAAACGTATTAAGTACCCGAATCGGGATATTCTTTGCGAAAGCAGGCTGTAAAGAAGGAGGATAAATGACTTTAGCCCCAAAATGAGTCAATTCCATTGCTTCCGCATACGAAATCGAAGGAATTGTAAAAGCTGATTTCACTTTTCGCGGATCAGCTGTCATCATTCCGTCTACATCTGTCCAAATTTCAATCTCTTTTACCCCTAAAGCAGCACCAATTACCGAAGCGGTATAATCAGATCCACCGCGACCCAAGGTTGTTGTCTCCCCTTTAGCATTAGACGCAATAAAACCGGTAACTAAACCAATTTTACCCTTATTCGCTTCAAAATAACTAGAAATCAACGGATTAGTCACCGCAAAATCTACTTCGGAATGACTAAAAGAACTATTCGTTTTAATAATTTCCCGAGCATCTACATAGAAAACGGGAAGACCTTTTTGCTGTAAAATGGCAAAGATTAAATAAGTGGATAATCGCTCCCCAAAACTAACTAACGCATCAGAAGTCTTAGGCGATATCTCTTTAATCAAGTTTATTCCTTTCAACACATCCCGCAATTCATTCACCAAAGTCCGCACATGTGCGATCACTTGGCTCTGACCTGTCACCGGAATAAAATGCTTAATTACGTCGAAATGACGTGTTTCAATCGTCTCAATCAGGGTATTTACCGTGCTTTTCGGCTGAGCAGCCAGTGTGCCCGCTTCCAACAAATGATTGGTCACACCGCTCATCGCAGAAAAGACAACAGCAAAATCTGTGGAGGATTTCCCGTTTGACTCGATAATCGCCAAAACGGATTGAATGCTTTCGATGCTACCACAACTGGTCCCACCGAATTTTAGGATTTTTTCCATTAATTAAGAAAACAAAATGATTCTCAACTCTACAAACAGTTGAGATATAGGACAAATATACGATTTTAGGCCGTATTTTGCCCAAAAAATCGGTGTTTTCTATTTTTTCTTTTCCGCAGCCATCACCATTGACAACTTCAATTTAGCTGCCAGGTCATAGATATTGGTTAATTCTTGAACTGTCTGATTTCGATCCATTCGAACTACTAAAGTCACCGCTTTTTTAGAAGTCACCTCATTCGAAAGTTCAGTCTCTAAGTTCGCGACATCTACTAAACGATCATCGATATAATAGTTCAATTTTTCGTCCACAGTTAAACGAATCACTTCATTCGCAGGCGTAGGCATGGGCTTTGCCGTCTCAGGCAAAAGCAATTTGATTGCATCCGGCGAAGCTAACGTCGAGATCATTAAAAAGAACATCAATAGAAAGAAAAGAATATCCGCTAGGGCTCCTGTTTCTACCTCCGATGCTTCTCTGGCTCTTTTTCTGAAGTTCATCGAATTAGGCTTTAGACGCTGGTTTGTGAAGAATATCTAAGAAATCAATGGCTGTAATTTCCATTTTATTAATCGTACGGTCAATCATCGTCGTCAATAACGTATACAAAACATACGCAATAATACCCACGATCAATCCCGACGCAGAAGTCACCATCTTCTCATAAATACCACCGGCAATCGTTGAAATATCAATTTTATTCGAGATAGAGATGTTATGGAAAGTACGAATCATACCCGTCACCGTTCCCAAGAATCCAAACATCGGGGCAATACGCGCGATAGCACTCAGAATCCCTAAATTCTTCTCCATGTTGTAGATTTCTACTTTGGCCTTATTTTCAATCGCCGCTTCAATATCACGTATAGGAGAACCTAAACGGGATAAACCTTTTTCCAAAAGCTTCGCAATCGGATAAGAAGTCGCTTTGCAAAAATTAATCGCCCCTTGCACATTCCCAGCCTGCAACATGTCGTTGATCGTGTGTAAAAAATTCTCATCTAATTTTGCTGTCTTGCGAATGTATAAATAGCGCTCAATAAACAAGAAAACGGCCGCAGCAAACAGGAAACCGATAGGATACATCACATATCCCCCTTTTCCTAATAAGTCTAACACCGAAAATTCTTCTACGACTACTTTAGTCACTTCTTGAACGGGACCAGAAGCATTAACGATAGAATCTGCTACTGCAGAAGAAAGAGAATCGACGGTCGCACCCGCCTGAAGTAAAATAGTTGCTAGCGATAAAGCCATAGGATGAATTGATTAATCTTATTAACTACAAGTTTACACTTTTTTTTTGAAATTCTAAGGCTGACTTACGGAAGATTGGAGTTCTGTAAACCAAAATCCTTCCTTCAAACTATACGACGAAAACCAAAGCTCCTTTATCTCCAATTCCCGGAGCACTTTCTCTACTAAAAAAGTAGCATAAGGGAATATACTTGCCCTGAACGCCTTCATTCCTGGATAATCCACCCGATCTTCATAGGGCAAAGCATCTAAAGTTGTCTTATGCTGCAAAAACACGTCAACATCGATTTCACAAGAGGCCGGAGCTCCACCAGGCCTATTCTCTAATTCCAAAATAGTTTCGAAAGCCCCCGCAGCTCCGATCAAAACGCTGGGTTTTGCCTCGCGACAAGCTTCCAAAAGCGAAATCATTTCCTTCGAAACATACGCATCTAAACCTCCTACTACAGAGAGATTAAACTCATTATCTACCGAAAAAAGCGATTTCAACCGTAATCCCCCTATTTCTAAACTCACTCGATATAATACCTGTTCACCTTTAAATAAGATAAACTCCACACTTCCCCCGCCTATATCCATCACCAAACTTGTTTTCTCCCAACGTTCGGGCAAGGAATTTCGTATGCCGGCATAAATATATTCAGCTTCTTGGATTCCATCGATGATGCGAATCTGAATCCCTAATTCGTTAAAGACTCGGTCCAGAAAAGCACTTGCATTAGAGGCTCGGCGTAGAATGCTCGTCCCGATGGCATAAAAATCAGGTAAATCCCCACCTTTGGCGAGAAAAACCTGCTTAAATTCAGCTAGACAGGCGATTGCCCGATCCATCGCATCAGCTTGCAAAGTCACTTCTTCCATCGCCCCCATCCCTAAACCGACCGGTCGTTGCAAGTGCTCCTCCACCTGAAAGGCAGCCAAGGGAGAAATCAATAATTGAAAAGTGTTCGTACCGAGGTCCGCAATGGCGCAGATTTTTGACATTATCAGATGTTTGGAACAAAATTAAGCCGAAAAGGCGTTCAAGAATAAATAATATTCTTTATTTTAGTGAAAATGTATCCAAAAAAATGCTAGATCCCGAATTCGACGAGAACAAAGAAGACATTCAATCTTCCGTTCAACGGTACGAGAACATGATTAATCAGCAAGAAAACGCGTTTTTCGATGCAGAAACTTTGGAACAAATCGCAGAACACTACTTCGTGCAGTCGCGTTTTGACCAAGCCTTAGAAGCGGTGGATTTAGGCCTCAGCCATTACAGTTACTCGCTGGAATTAATTACCCTGAAAGCACAAATTTTAGGCGAAATGCAGAAGCCAGAAGAGGCAATGGAATTAATTGAAAATGCCATTTTACTCTTCCCCAATGACATCGAATTAACGCTCGTAAAAGGTTATTTACTCAGCCAGTTAGGGCAACACGAAGAATCCATACAACTTTTTCTAGCTTCTTTAGACCGAACTGAAGAAAAAGATGAGGTCTATTTTCGCATCGGCCTAAGCTACCAAGCCTGGGGCAAACCTCGTGAGGCGGTAGATATGCTGAAGAAATGTTTAGAACTCAATTCAGAAAATGAAAATGCGCTAGTGGAGCTGGCTAATTGTCTAGATGAAATCGGGAAAATCGAGGAAAGTATCCCCTATTACAAGCAATTCATCGACGCAGATCCCTTTTCATTTACAGCCTGGTACAATTTAGGTATTGCTTATTCGAAGCTAAAGCAGTTTGAAAAAGCGATTGATGCCTACGAATATTCCCTGGCCATTGAACCTACCTTTGGGTCCTCCTTATTCAATCTGGGGAATACCTACATGAATATTCAGGAGTATGCGAAGGCGGAAGAATCTTATCAGCTTTGTTTAAAATACGATGATCCGAATCCGGAACTTTATTGCTGTTTAGGCGCTAGTATTGAGCGTCAACGTCGTTTTGACGAGGCTTTAACTCACTACAAAGAGGCGATTAAGGTCGACCCTCTTTGGGATGAAGGCTATTATGGTCTAGCCGTTTGCTTGACTGAACTGGACAAATGGTTTGAAGCCTTACATTTTCTAAAGAAAGCACTAAAATTAAATGATACGAATCCTCTGTATTGGACAGGTTTAGCGGATGTAGAGGCCTACCTAGGCAATCCTGTGTCTTCTGATGAGGCATATGCCAAATCCGTAGATCTAGACTCCTTCTTCGCTCCCACTTGGGTGAAATGGGCACAATTGCACTATGATTTGAATGACTTCGAGAAGTGTGCCGAAATAATGCTTTCCGCCATCGATGAACTGCCAGAAGAAGCAGATTTATATTACCGCGCGGCAATCTTCTTAATTAAAGCAGGTCAATTCAAGGAAGCCTTTCATTTCTTAGAATCCGGTCTCCTTTTAGACTATGATAAACACGAAATTATTTTCGAGTATTTCCCAAACATGGAAACACAAAAGGCGATTTACAAGTTAATCCAGCAATACAAGAAATAATTTTTGCCGTTCATCATTTTATCAGCATCACCGATTTAATTAATTTTTAATTTTCTATTCTAAAAACAAAATACCCCTATGAAGAAAATTATTCTATCGGGTTTACTACTTTGTCTTTTGCAACCTGCATTAGCTCAGCCTAAACCCACTCCAACCACACAAAAGGCATCTGCTAGCCTTCCCATACCTGAAAAGGTAACGGAAGCGGAAGGAATTACGGAATACAAATTAGCCAATGGCTTAAAAGTATTATTATTTCCAGACCCATCGAAGCAAACCATTACCGTTAACATCACCTATTTAGTAGGTTCTCGTCATGAGGGCTATGGTGAAACAGGTATGTCCCACTTGTTAGAGCACATGGTGTTCAAGGGTACAAAAGAAAAACACAAAGAAGTAGCGAAAGAGATCTCTGATCATGGTGCTCAATTCAACGGAACCACTTGGTTAGACCGTACGAACTACTTCGAAACATTCGCTTCAACGGATGAAAATCTAGATTGGGCTTTAGATATGGAGGCTGATCGCATGATCAACTCTCGTATCTCGAAGAGCGAATTAGAGACCGAAATGACGGTAGTTCGCAACGAATTCGAGCGCGGAGAAAACGATCCAGGGAGTGTTTTAATGGAGCGTATCGTTTCTACCGCTTTCTTATGGCATAACTATGGCAACTCCACTATCGGTGCTCGTTCTGACATCGAAAAAGTGCCTATCGAAAACTTACAAGCTTATTATCGTAAATACTACCAGCCAGACAACGCGGTTTTGTTAGTGGCAGGTAAGTTTGACCCAATTAAAACATTAAAGTTAGTTAACGAGAAATTTGGCATTATTCCACGTCCTGAGCGTGTTTTAACGCCTACTTTCACGGCTGAACCTACACAAGATGGAGAAAGAGAAGTGTCTCTTCGCCGCGTGGGTGATGTACAAGTAGTAGGTATGGCCTACCATATTCCTTCTGGCTTACACCCGGATTATGTAGCTGTAGATGTGATGGCTGATTTATTGACAGATGCACCATCAGGACGTTTATACAAGGCGTTAATTGACACGAAGAAGGCAAGTAGCCAATTTGGATTCTCCTTCCAATTAAAAGAGCCAGGATTAATTTATTTCGGCGCGGAAGTTTTAAAAGAGAAATCTGTGGACTCTGTTCGTCAGATTATGTTTAATACCATTGAGAATTTTGCCAAAACTCCTCCAACTAAGGAAGAAGTCGATCGCATCAAGACCAAAGGCATTAAAAACATTGAGTTATTATTAAACAATGCACAACGTGTGGGCGTAGGACTATCGGAATACATCGCACAAGGTGATTGGCGTTTATTATTCCACACACGTAATCAATTAGAGAAAATAACTCCTGAGGATATTCAGCGTGTGGCAGCAGCTTACTTCAAATCTTCTAACAGAACATCTGGAACTTTCTATCCTACCGAAAAACCAGAACGTGCAGAGATTCCAGAGGCGAAAGACGTAGCTACGATTTTAAAAGACTTCAAGCCAAAGGCAGCAGTAAGCCAAGGTGAGGCTTTTGATCCATCTCCAGCTAACATTGATGCACGCACGAAGACGGAGAAAATCGGTGGAGTTCAATTAGCGCTATTAGCTAAGAAAACACGTGGTAATTCAGTTTATGCGCGTATGACTTTACGTTTTGGTGATGAAAAATCATTAATGGGAACAGTGACAGCGGCTGACTTAGCAGCTGATATGTTAACAAAAGGTACAGCGAAACACACACGTCAACAATTCCAAGACGAATTAGACAAGTTAAAAGCGCGTGTAAGTATTTCTGGAGGTGCTACTCAAGCCAACGTTTCTATCGAGACGACTCGCGAGAATTTAATCCCGGCTTTAAAATTAGTAGCTGAAGCATTAAAGCAACCCGTTTTCCCAGCAGCTGAATTTGAGAAATTAAAGCAAGAGAACTTAACCGCTATTGAAGGCCAAAAAAGTGAGCCACAAGCAAAAGGTTCAGAAGCTTTAGGTCAATTAAGAGCGGGTCACTATGATAAGAAAGACGTTCGTTACCAACCTACGATGGCGGAGCAAATCGCTAATTATGGTGCGGTTAAATTAGAAGAGTCTGTTAATTTCTACAAGAGCTTCTATGGCGCATCTGATGCAACATTCTCTGCAGTAGGTGATTTTGATGAAAAAGAATTGAAAGATGTAATTACAGCAGAATTTGCTAACTGGAAGTCTCCGAAGCCTTACAAACGCGTTCAGGATGTATTCAAAGAGACGGGAGGAAAAGCGATCTCCATCGAAACGCCGGATAAAGCAAATGCGTTCTTCTTAGCTTATCAACCGTTAAAAATTTCTGATAGCGACCCTAACTATGCTGCCTTAGAATTATCTAACTACATGTTAGGTGGTGGTAGTGGTTTAAGCTCCCGTTTAATGAACCGTATTCGTCAAAAAGACGGTTTATCTTACGGTGTAGGTTCACAATTTGTGGCTAGTCCTTTAGACCAAAGCGGCGCGTTTATCGGCTATGCGATCTATGCACCAGAGAACTTAGCGAAGCTTGAATCTGCTTTCAAAGAAGAAATTGAAAAAGTATTGAAAGAGGGTTTCACTCAGAAAGAAATCGACGAAGCGAAGAAATCTTGGCTACAATCTCGTCAAGTGACGCGTTCTCAAGATAATGCATTAGTGGGAAGCTTGAACAGCAACTTGTTCTTAGGCCGTAACATGAAATGGTCTGAAGAATTAGAGAACAAAGTGAAGAGCTTAACCCCAGCACAAATTCAAGAAGCAACTCAAAAATCAATCGACTTATTGAAGATGTCCTTCATTAAAGCGGGTGACTATGAAGGTGCTGCGAAGAAAATGGCTGAGAAAGCCAAAAATAATACGTCAGAATCAGGAGCGATGGGCGGTGCGCCTAAGCAATAATCCTCACTGAAAGGATATAAAAAAAGGGAGCTCCTGATGGAAGCTCCCTTTTTTATGGTATTAATATTAACAAAACTCGTCAAATACACCTTCTAAATGTCCAGCAATCATATCTGCTGAACGACCTTCAATGTGGTGACGCTCTACGAAATGAACTAACTCGCCATCTTTGAACAAAGCAATCGATGGAGATGAAGGAGGGTAAGGTAAAGTATACTCACGTGCTTTTTGAACTGCTTCTGGATCTACACCCGCGAAAACCGTCACTAATTGATTAGGCTTCTTAGCTGATGAAGCTACTGCGTGTTTCACACCTGGACGAGCCGTAGAAGCTGAACATCCGCATACAGAGTTAAAAAATACCAAAATGGTACCTGGCTTAGCCATGACGTCTTCCACTTCTGAAGCTAACTTCAATTCTTGGAAACCTCCGGCAACGATATCCATCCGCATAGGATGTACTAAATGTTCTGGATACATATATTTTTATATTAGATTTTAAATTAAACGCAATTACATAAAACCAAGTTCCAATTTGGCCACTTCAGACATCATATCCTGCTCGTAAGGAGGATCAAATGTTAATTCTACTGAGACTTCCGCAATACCTTCTATCTCTCTCACTGCTTTTTCAATATCCACCGGAATACTCTCTGCAGATGGGCAAGAGGGTGAAGTTAGAGTCATTAAGATATACACGTTATTGACCGGAAAAATCTTGATTTCATAGATTAATCCGAGCTCGTATACATCCACTGGGATTTCTGGATCATAGACGGTTTTGATCGCCTTGATCACTTTTTCCTTTAATTCTACCTCATTCATTTGACTTGAATTTTCCATACTAAATAATCGCTTAAGAGAAGGCCAACGCATAATGTTGCATTTGTTTTACCATGGAAACTAATCCGTTTGATCTGGTTTGGGCCAAATGCTGGCTCATACCAATTTGCTCGATAAAGTATAAATCCGCGGCTAAAATCTCCGCTGGCGTGTGATTCGACAAAACCCGAATCAACATCGATATCATTCCTTTCACAATAATGGCCTCAGAATCCGCCTGAAAAACGACTAAATCGCCTTGCTTTTCGGCGTGTAACCAAACACGGCTTTGGCAGCCTTTAATCACATTTTCCTCCGTTTTAAAGGCATCTGACATAGGCGCTAACTTCTTACCTAGGTCAATTAAATATTCGTATTTATCCGCCCAATCTTCAAAAAGACCGAACTCTTCAATTAATTCCTCTTGTATTTCATTAATCGACTTTCCCATTATCCTAACATCTGTAAGGTTTTCTCTAAACAAAGTACAAAACGATCGATCTCCTCGAACGTATTGTAGAAAGCAAAGGAGGCACGGCACGTACCCACTAACTCATAGCGCTGCATCAATGGCTGCGCACAGTGATGCCCTGTACGAATCGCAATGCCAAATTTATCTAATAACACCCCTATATCTTGTGGGTGAACTCCATCAATTACGAATGAAATAACGGCGATCTTTTCAGGAGCCGTACCCACGAAACGTAAACCTGGAATCACTTGCAATTTCTGTGTAGCATAGGCTAAAAGTGCCTCTTCTTGAGCTGCTAATGCTTCCGAAGGGATAGCCTGAACATAGTCCAAAGCAGCCCCAAATGCGATTACATCCGCAATATTAGGCGTTCCTGCCTCATATTTATAGGGTAATTCGTTGTAGGTCGTACCCGAAAAACTCACCTCTTTAATCATCTCCCCTCCTCCTTGATAAGGCGGCATGGACTCTAATAAATCACGCTTTCCGTACAAAACTCCCACACCCGTAGGGCCGAAAAGTTTATGCGCAGAAAACACAAAGAAATCCATATCCAAGGCTTGCACATCTACGGCTAAATGCGCAACTGATTGTGCTCCATCAATTAATACCTTAGCCCCTACTTCATGTGCCAAAGAAATAATCTCAACAATGGGATTAATCGTCCCAATCGCGTTAGAAACGTGATTGACTGCGACTAATTTGACTTTGGGATTCAATAAAGCTTTATAAGCTTCGATATCTAAAACACCGGCATCACTCACCGGAATCACCTTGATCTCTGCTCCTTTTTCCTCCGCAATCATCTGCCAAGGCACAATATTCGAGTGATGTTCAAGGTTAGAAACGATAATTTGATCTCCTTTACCGACGTTCGCACGTCCAAAAGTTTGGGCTACTAAATTAATCCCTGCTGTCGTCCCCGAAGTGAAAATAATCTGATCTGTGGAAGGAGCATTCAAAAAGGCCGCTAGCTTTTTTCTAGTCAACTCATAAGCGGTTGTCGCACGTTCTGCCAAGGTGTGAATACCTCGGTGAATATTCGCATTATCCTGCTCATAATAAGCTGAAAGCGCATCAATGACAGCTTTCGGCTTTTGAGTGGTCGCTGCATTATCAAAATAAATCAATGGGGCCTTGTTCACCTGCTGATGTAAAACAGGGAAATCGGCTCTAATTTGATCTATATTCAATGTTTCCGTCATGATTAAATCGCTAAGGAAGTCTGGATTTTTGAAATAATTTTATCTGTCAAACGCAACTTCGTTTCCTCGTGTGTTACGCGATCGATCACCTCTTGAACAAAAGCGAGTAACAATAAAGTTCGCGCATTCGCTAAAGAAATACCTCTTGAACGTAAATAGAATAAAGCTTCTTCGTTCAATTGACCTGTCGTCGTTCCATGGGAACATTTCACATCATCCGCCCAAATCTCTAATTGAGGCTTCGTATTCATCGTAGCACGAGTAGACGCAAGGACGTTTTTGCAACTTTGGAAAGCATTGGTCTTTTGCGCATCTGGACGCACAAAAATTTTACCATTGAACACTCCAGTCGCGTTTCCTAGTAACACGCCTTTGTATAATTCATGCGATTCGGAGTTCGGTTTGCGGTGATCTACCACCGTGTGAGAATCCATTAATTGATCTTCTCCTGGCACGTACAGGCCATTCAGATTCGAAACCACATTTTCGCCATCGCTGTAGAAATGCAGATTATTACGTAAATAAGCCGCATTCAGGGAGAATGTAAACAAATCAACCTGACTATTCGAAAGCTGAGTGATAAACGTATGATCGATGTGGGTCGTGTTTTGGGCCAAATCTTGCTCCTTCACATAGGTCAAATTCGCCTTCTCACTCACATATATTTCTTGTACAAAATTGGACAAAACCTCCGCAGAACCCGCTATTGTAAAGGCACGCTCGATTAAAGTTAAGTTAGCATCTGCTTCTAGATAGACGATTAAACGACTTTGAACCGCTGAGGCTTTTGCCACCGATAAAATATAATCGTGTGTAATCGCCTGATCAACTGAAACGCCTGCTTTTACCCATAAAACCTGCGTATTTAGGGTAAGCGCTATGTTTAAATCGTATAATGAGTTCTGATCTAAAATAGGCAAACGTTGCTCCCAAGTAGCTGCTAAAGCTGGATTGGCAGCTATGAAAGCATCGAATGAAATGAATTCTACCCCTGCAGTCAATGCACCATGAAAACGAGTGTTCCCATTTTGCGTTTGTAAACTCGCTGAGGAGGTTTCATTTAAAGGAGCGGGAGCCCAATCTAGGTCTTTTTCATTCCACGATTTCAAGGACGCATACTTCCATTCTTCCCACTTGTTGGTAGGAAATCCTTTGGCCTTAAAACGCTCTAAAGCCTCTTTCTGAGCCGACGAAGTTAATTCTGTATACAACATCTTATTCTCCTAAAGCTGAAATGATCCAATCATACCCACGCTCTTCTAATTCAAGCGCTAATTCTTTCCCACCTGATTTCACGATCTTTCCCTTGTACAAAACGTGTACAAAATCCGGTACGATGTAGTCCAAAAGACGTTGGTAGTGAGTCACCACAATCGTCGCGTTATCTGGGGATTTCAATTTATTCACTCCTTCTGCCACGATACGCAAAGCATCGATATCCAAACCAGAGTCTGTTTCATCCAAAATAGCCAACTTAGGTTCTAAGACTGCCATTTGGAAAATTTCATTTCTCTTCTTCTCCCCTCCTGAAAATCCTTCATTTAAGGCACGAGACAACAAACTTTGATCAATATTCACATAGCTCATCTTCTCTTTGAACATTTTCAAAAATTGAACAGCGTCCAAAGGCTCTTCGCCACGGTATTTGCGAATTTCGTTCACCGCTGACTTCATAAAGTTCGTTGTAGATACCCCTGGAATCTCCACAGGATATTGAAAAGCAAGGAATAAACCCTCTGCTGCACGTTCTTCCGGAGCTAAATCCAATAAATCTTTACCCAAAAACTCCACGGATCCACCGGTCACTTCGTAATCTTCACGACCCGCTAAAACGGACGCTAAGGTCGATTTACCTGATCCGTTGGGTCCCATAATAGCGTGAACCTCACCGGCTTTAATTTCTAAATTAATCCCCTTCAAGATTTCCTTCTCCCCTATTCTCGCTTGTAAATTCTTTATTGAAAGCATGGTATGTGTTTTTAATCTGCATTTGAAACACAAAATTAAGACCAATGGTTTTGAAAAACTATAGTTTATTTAGATTCACTCTAAATAAAGGTTTTTTTTATCAAAAAAAGGGCTACTTTTGTATCAGATTTTCATCAAAATACGACCATCATGCTTACGATAACGGATTTAGCTGCCAATAGAATTAAGGAATTACGTTCTAAAGAAGGTTTAACGGAAGAATTCAACATCCGCGTGGCTGTAGAAGGAGGCGGTTGCTCTGGCTTAATGTATAATTTAGATTTCGCCGCAGAAGCACAGCCAAACGATATGATTTTCGAAGACAAAGGGGTAAAAGTAATGGTAGACAAGAAATCAATCCTCTACCTGGCTGGCACCGAATTAGATTTCTCAGACGGCTTGAATGGAAAAGGTTTTCAATTTAAAAATCCGAACGCAAGCCGCACCTGTGGTTGTGGCGAAAGTTTCTCTATCTAATCAGAAGCTGCTTCCCGTCTAAAATATAAGGTTTCATGAATTGATACACGTCAAATATGGGCAAGCCCATGACCGTGTAAAAAGATCCCTGAATGGACTCTATGCCTACCATTCCTAAGAAATCTTGCACACCATAAGAGCCTGCCTTGTCTAAGCAAGATCCTTCTCGAACATAAAAATCAATTTCCCAGTCCTCGAAAGTCCTGAATTTGACTAAGGCCGAGTCTGCTTTGGTAAACAAACCTTGAGGGGTATGTAACGCAATCCCTGTGACCACTTCGTGCGTTTTTCCAGATAATTGTTGCAACATATAGATTGCTTCCGATTTATCCTGCGGCTTATTCAGAATATCATTTCCAAGTATAACAACCGTATCAGCCGCTAACACTAAGGCATTAGGGGAAATTCGCGCTAATTCATTCGCTTTTCTTTCTGCCAAATGTACCGGCACCTCTTGAGGCCTCATATCAGCAGAAAAGGATTCATCCACATCACTGGGTAAAACTGCAAATTCGAAACCAGCGGAACGTAAGATCTCCTTTCTACGAGGTGAATTAGAAGCTAATATAAAAGGATACTGGAGGGATAAGGATGTCTGCATGTTCAAAAATAGGCCAAAAATTAAAAATATCAGGGTTTTTGAAAAAATAAATTTATTTTCCTTTGCATTTAATGTAATTACATTTAATTTTACGACATCAAATTTTAGTCATGGGTATTTCCGAGGATTTAAAACAGTCAAAATTTCCGTCCGAGGCCGCAAAAGCTGTCGTAAACGCGATTTATACAGGCAACTGGATCGTTCAGCAACAACAGGAATTATTGAAACCTTTTGGACTTACGGTACAACAATATAACGTACTTCGTATTCTTCGTGGACAACAAGGAAACCCAATGACCGTTTTAGCTATCACAGAGCGTATGCTTGACAAAATGTCCAACGCCTCTCGCCTAGTGGATAAATTAGTAGAGAAGAAATTAGTGCTTCGACGCGAATGTCCTCAAGATCGCAGAGCTGTAGATGTATTGATTTTACCAGCTGGACTGGATTTATTAACCCAAGTAGACCAAGTTCAAAATGACTGGGGAAAACATTTCGACGCTTTAGGAGTTAAAAGGCTCGAAGAAATGAACCAAATTTTGGACGAATTTAGAACCGTATTTTCTCACAATTAAACAATAAATTATATGAAATCTGTAAAAGTAGTAATCGCAACGTTGGCATTAGGCCTACTTACTTTCGCTGGTGTAGCTGCACCGAAAGTAGTGAACGTAAACAAGTCAGCTAGTTCAATCGCTTGGTTAGCTAAAAAAGTAACTGGTGAGCACAATGGAACAGTAGGAATCTCTGCTGGCGCTTTAAACATTGATGGCAGCAAATTAATCGGAGGAAATTTCACCATTGATTTGAAAACTATCAAAGCACTTGATATCACGGATCCAGGTTACAACCAAAAATTCATCGGACACATCACTTCAGGTGATTTCTTCGAAATCGAAAAATTCCCAACAGCGTCTTTCGTTATCACTAAAGTGGCTGGCAACCAAGTAACGGGTAATTTAACGATCAAAGGAATTACAAAATCTATCACTTTCCCAGCTGAAATTTCAGTTAAAGGTGGAAAATTGAACGCGAAAGCGAACATCACGATCGATCGTACGGATTTCAATATCAAATACGGATCTAAGAAATTCTTTGATTCAATTGGTGATAAGGCGATTTATGATGATTTCGCTCTTACCGTATCTTTAGTATCTGAGTAAATTTAAATAGGGGGCTGTAAAATGGCCTGTGTCATATTTTATACGCCCCCTATTCAAATTTAATCAATACTCGAGATACTCTTTCGCTCTCTCAACTGTGAGAAGGTGTTAAAGAAACTGAATTATTTAATTCGGTAAAATTTAAGGCTAATTCGCAGAAAATAGATCAAAAGCTATTTTCTCTATAATCTCCACTCTCTAATCTATAATCTACAATATGTCACTAATCGACTCATTATCATGGCGCTACGCCACCAAAAGAATGACTGGAAACAAAGTTTCCGCAGAAAAAATGGATGCTTTATTGGAAGCAATCCGCCTATCAGCATCAGGTTTTGGTTTACAGCCATACAAGATTTTGGTTATTGAAAACCCTGAATTAAAAGCTAAAATTCAACCAATCGCCTATGGTCAACCACAGGCAGTTGAATCATCTCATTTGCTAGTATTTGCGGCTTGGAATGACATTACAGAAACACAAATCGATGCGTTCATCCAATTAGTGGCTGACACACGTGGTCTTTCGGTGGATATGCTAGGAGATTACCGTGGAGCAATCGCTGGTTCACTTTTAGGTCGTCCAGTAGAAGCAAAAAGAAACTGGGCAGCACGCCAAGCGTATTTAGCGATGGGCACTGCTTTAGCTGCAGCAGGTGAATTACAAATCGATTCTACTCCCATGGAAGGATTTATTCCTGCGCAATTAGATGAATTATTGGGTCTAGAAGCAATGGGCTTACACTCTGTATTAATGCTTGCTGTAGGTGAGCGTGACGCAGCGAATGACTTTATGGCAACTGCGACTAAGGTTCGTTATGCGAAAGAAGATCTAGTGATCAACTTATAATTTACATCCGCTTAAGAATGTAAAAAGGCTCCTAATTAGGAGCCTTTTTTATTGAATTTCAGCGAGAGAAACGACCGGTTTTAAATCCAATTTTCGTCCCTCTTCCAGAAGCAAATCCCAACCAGATGCCAATTCATTTCGAATGGTTCCTTCCAGAACGGCTTCTCGCATCGCAATTTTAATCAAGCCAATTTCGCGGCCAGGACCAAGATCGAATACTTGCATGATGATTTCGCCAGAGAAAACAGGTTGAAAATTTCGAAGCGAATCGCTTTCCTCGACTTCTTTTAGTTTTTGCTCAACGGTATCGAAATTACGTAAGTAACGTTTGACTTTATCGCCGTTTTTCGATGTGATATCTGCCCTACATAAGGTCATCAAAGCTTCTAATTCCTCTCCCGCTTCGAATAAAAGACGACGTAAGGCAGAAGCGGTAATTTCTTCTTTCGATAAGGCAATGGGACGTAGATGTAGGCGAACTAGCTTTTGGACTAGCTTCATCTTCTCATTTAGCGGCAATTTAAGGCGTTTGAAGATGTTCGGTACTTGACGTGCCCCCATTTCTTCATGTCCATGAAAAGTCCAGCCTTTACCTTGGGCGAAACGTTTGGTTTGCGGTTTGGCAATATCATGTAAAATCGCAGCCCAGCGCCACCAAAGGTCATCTGTGTTTTCGGCAATATTATCCAGCACCTGTAAAGTGTGGTAAAAATTATCTTTGTGCCCCTTGCCATCCTCCGTGTCCACGCCTTTCAGCTTCATAAACTCGGGGAAAATGATGGGGAGAATTTCACAGGCATCAAGCAAAAGAAAACCGTAAGACGGTTTTTTACAGAGAATCATCTTGTTCAATTCATCCGAAATGCGCTCCATCGAAATGATCGATAAGCGATCTTTTTCTGTTTTTAGGGCTTCAAATGTTTCAGGTAAAATGTCAAATCCGAGTTGAGCTGCGAAACGAACCGCACGCATCATCCGAAGTGGATCATCTGAAAAAGTAATGCCGGGGGCTAATGGGGTGCGAATGATTTTGGCCTTTAAATCATCAAGACCATTAAATGGGTCTAATAATTTACCCCAATTCGATTTATTCAATTGAACCGCCATCGCGTTGATGGTAAAATCGCGGCGGTTTTGGTCGTCTTCTAAAGTTCCTTCTTCCACAACTGGCTTACGAGAATCTCGATTGTAGGATTCTTTACGCGCGCCTACGAACTCGAGATCCCATTCATCAACTTTGATCATAGCCGTGCCAAAATTCTTAAAAACAGACACAGCGTGCTCAGGCAAATCAAATTCTTTGGCTACTTCTAAGGCTAAATCAATGCCCGAACCGATGCAAACTACATCAATATCCTTGCAATCACGCCCTAAAATCGCATCGCGGACATAGCCTCCTATGACATAACTATCTACCCCCAAACGATCAGCCGCAAGGCCAATTTTGGAGAATATCGGATCTGCTACAATCTCCTTCCCTTCTTTCATCTATCCTCTGATTAACTTATAGTCGCCATGAAGGCCTAATTGCACAATTTTACTCGCCTTTTTAGCGGGTCCCTCTCCTGCTGGATTTTTTAAAACCCCATCAACGCCAGTAACAATGGAGGGAGCTATTCCAGCAAAATTAAGTGGAGAAGGCTCTCCTGAAAGATTCGCCGAAGTGGAAACTATCGCACGTTGGTAGCGGTAAATCAATCCTTTACAAAACTCATCTTTGACCAAACGAATAGCAATACTGCCGTCTGGTGCTAATAAAGAGGGGGAAACATTTTTTCCTTTGGGATAAATAATCGTCAAAGGATCCTCCGCAAATTCAACTAAATCCCAAGCAAGATCTGGCACCTGTTCCACGTATTCGCTCAATTGCTCGATTTTAGAGATCAAGACTATCAAACCTTTAGATGCAGGCCTATTTTTTAGTTCCAAAATCTTCTCAATGGCTTGCTCATTTCGAACATCACAGCCTAAACCCCAGATTGTGTCGCTAGGATACAACAGCACGCCTCCTGATTTTAAAGTTTGAATTGCCTCGTGGTACATATTTTGCATAATAAGGGCAAAGGTAAGATTAATTTATTCATTTCTGAGCATGAGAAGCAAGGTTTAGAGTGAATTTAGCTACCTTTGCAGATTGATAAATCAGAGCCATTTAGATGTCAAACATTCAACAAACATTACAGCAAGAATTAGTAAAAGGATTAAAAGCCCTCTTTCAAATCGAAGTAACCGAAATCGCGTTACAAGAGACTAAAAAAGAGTTTGAAGGCGCCTACACCTTAGTTGTTTTCCCATTTACGAAGCAAGCCGGAAAAGCTCCAGCAGCCATTGCAACGGATTTAGGCGAATATATGTTAGCGAATTGTTCCATCGTAAAAGCATTCCAAGTTGTTCAAGGTTTTTTAAATTTATCCATTCACGATTCCGCTTGGTTAGGTTTATTAGCCAGCGTAGCCTCGGATAAAAATCCATTCCAAATTGAATCAAAAGGCGAAAAAGTACTCATCGAATACTCCTCTCCTAACACGAATAAACCCTTACACTTAGGCCATTTACGCAATAACTTTTTAGGTTTTTCTGTAGCACAAATCTTAGCGGCAGGTGGCTATGACGTTGTTAAAACGAACCTAGTGAACGACCGCGGCATACACATCTGCAAATCGATGTTAGCCTACCAGCTTTTTGGCAATCATGAGACACCTGAAACCTCTGGATTAAAAGGCGATCACTTAGTAGGTAAATACTACGTGGCTTTCGATGTAGCTTATAAGGAAGAAATCGCAGCATTAAAGGCCGGAGGTTTAGACGAAGAACAAGCTAAAAAACAAGCCCCTATCCTATTGAAGGCACAAGAAATGCTTTTGAAATGGGAACAAGGTGATGAAGAGGTGATGAACTTGTGGAATACCATGAATGCGTGGGTTTTCGCTGGTTTTGAGAAATCCTACCAAACGATGGGCGTTTCTTTCGATAAAATCTACCGCGAATCCAATACCTATTTGCTAGGAAAGCAATTAGTGGACGAAGGATTAGCTGCAGGTGTATTTTTCCAAAAGCCTGACGGATCGGTTTGGATCAATTTAGAGGCCGAGGGACTAGATGAAAAACTGGTATTACGTAAGGACGGAACTTCCGTTTACATCACCCAAGATATGGGAACAGCCCAGTTAAAATACGAAGATTTCAAAGCAAATCAATCAGTTTATGTGGTGGGTAACGAGCAAGATTACCACTTCGAAGTACTTTTCCATATTCTAAAGAAATTAAACAAACCTTTCTCACAAGGCAATTTCCACCTTTCCTACGGCATGGTTGATTTACCGAGTGGCAAGATGAAGTCTCGCGAAGGAACGGTGGTAGATGCCGATGATTTGATGGCTGATATGATTCAAACAGCGAAAGATCGCACACTAGAATTAGGGAAAATTGATGGCTTCACAGAAGCGGAGTCAAATGAATTATTCAATAACCTAGGATTAGGAGCCTTAAAGTATTTCTTATTAAAAGTGGAGCCTAAGAAACGAATGTTATTTAATCCAGAAGAATCCATCGACTTCCAAGGTAATACAGGTCCTTTCATTCAATATACACACGCTAGGATTTGCTCGATTTTACGTAAAGGAGGAGAAATTACAGCTGTTTCGACCGATTCCGAATTAGCTGAATCGGAACAAGAATTAATCTATTTATTAGGCGAATACAAGGCGTCTATTGCGCAAGCTGCGGCGAACTTTGCTCCTTCGGTCATCGCGAATTATGCCTATGATTTAGCGAAGACTTTTAATAAGTTCTATAATGAATTGAGTATTCTATCGGAGGAAAATGAGGTGAAGCGGAACATTCGACTTACCTTAGCTGAGCTGACAGGAAAAACAATTCAGCATGCTACGTTGTTATTAGGTATAGTTTCACCTAATCGAATGTAATTTGAAACGTAAATACCTTTACCTCACCTTTTTAATCATCATTATCATGATCGCAAGTTTTATGAAAATCGGATCGTTATTAACGGCTTTGGCCTTACCATTCACTCAAAAAACCGTCTTAAACAGACCAGAAAAAATGGAAACTCCCGCTGCAACTACCAACTTCCATTCCTTCAAAATGAAAGGAATCGATGGAAAAGAGATTGATTTCTCTCAATTCAAAGGAAAGAAAATCATCGTATTAAATACCGCATCTAAATGCGGATATACACCACAATACGCTGATTGGGAGAAATTCCACAAAGAAAACAAAGACATCGTTATTTTAGGCTTTCCAGCCAATGAATTTGGTGGACAAGAACCAGGGTCTAACGCAGAGATTTCTTCTTTCTGCTCATTAAACTATGGCGTTTCCTTCCAAATGATGGAAAAAGTCGTGGTTAAAGGATCCGAAAAATGTGAATTATACCAATGGCTTTCAGACAAATCGAAGAATGGTTGGAATGAAAAAGAGCCAAGCTGGAACTTCTGCAAATACGTAATCAATGAAAAGGGCGAATTGCAAAACTTCTTTGCTTCAGGTATCAAACCAAATAGTCCAGAATTTTTAGCTGCGATCGGAAAATAAGATGAATAGATGGGTAGACGCGGCAAGACCTAGAACCTTACCGCTGGCGGTTGGTAGTATATTATTAGGTAATTTTCTGGCTTATGCGTCTGGAAAATTTGATTTCCTAATTGCTCTACTAGCGACACTCACTACGCTTCTTTTGCAAATCCTGTCGAACTTCGCGAATGACTTAGGCGACTACTCGAATGGAGTCGATAATGCAGACCGCAAAGTGGCTTTAAGAGCCGTTCAAACCGGAAAAATCAGTCAACAAGAGATGAGAACTGCCGTTATAGGGACTGCAGTTCTTTCTTTTGTTTCAGGCATCTCTTTATTATTTTTCGGACTAAAGAATGCCACGCTAGAAGTATGGGGCACTTTTCTGGGTTTAGGTGTAGCCGCCATTGCCGCAGCCATTGCGTATACGGTAGGCAAAAGACCTTATGGCTACATGGGATTAGGAGATATTTCCGTCTTTCTATTTTTCGGTTTAATTGGGACGCTAGGCACCTATTATTTACAGACTTATCACTTAGATGTAGCCATTTTCCTCCCGGCATCCGGCTGTGGATTATTATCCGTGGCAGTATTGAATTTAAATAATTTACGCGACATCGATAATGATATCAAGACGGGTAAGAATTCAATTCCCGTTCGAATAGGCAAAACCTTTGGTTTTTATTACCAGAAAGCACTTTATATAGCAGCTATCGCCTGCTTTTATGCCTATCCTTTCGTAGCTGGAATAAAAATAGGTGTCAATCAACAGTTACTTATTGTGGGTATATACCCCATTATTGGGTTGTTCCGCGAATTACATTCAGGGATGAACTCGGAACAAATTGATCCCTATTTGAAAAAAACAGCTTTAAGAACGCTTTTTTTGATCATCGTTTTCGGGATCATCCAAATTTTAACAAGCCAGTAATTTCGCTTATTTTTACAAAAAATAAGTTACTATGAAATTCAAAGTGGGCTTTCTTGCCTTCGCCTTATTGGCTTTCCAATTCCCGTTATCAGCGCAAACAGCTGAAATCAATCATTTAGAGATCGGTTTAAACCAAAATAAAACAGGAAATTACGCGGACGCCTTACGCAATTTCAGTTTAGAAATTGAAAAAAACGCTGCTAACCCTAATCCCATTGCTTTTTATAACCGGGGTTTTGCAAAATACAATTTGAAAGATTTTCAAGGAGCGATTTTGGACTTCAACAAAGCCTTAGAACTAAAATCAAATTACTTCGAAGCCTTCATCGCACGTGGTCAAAGCTATAGCAAACAAGATAACCATCCCTTAGCGATTCAAGATTACAATGAAGCGATTCGCTTGAATCCGTTGGAAGGAACAGCCTATTTGAGTCGTGGTATTTCGAAAAACAAATTAGAAAACTACAGTGGAGCCATCACTGATTTCAACAAATCGCTGGAGTTATTGCCCGACTATGCCCCTACCTTAGCCGTGAGAGCAGATAGTAAGTCAAAATTAGGGGAGTATGCTGGCAGCATTGAAGATTACAACAAAGCCATCGAGATAACGCCAAAGCGTACGAATTACCTATCAGGACGCGCCTTTGCGAAGATGAAAATAGCCGACTTCAAAGGCGCATTAGCGGATTTCACTGAGGTATTAAAATTGAGTCCTGAGAAATCAGAGGAGTGGTATTATTCTGGCTTATGCAAAACGCAGCTGGAAAATTACCGAGGTGAAAATGGAGAGAAAGGAGCGCTAGAGGACTTCAACAAGGCCTTGGAATTAGATCCTGAGAATATTGAAGCGATGTATGGCCGCGGCTTCGTTAAAGCCAAATTAGGCGACCAGCGTGCAGCGATGGAAGATTTTACCAAAGCAATCGAATTCGGAAATAATGAAAATGCGAAGATTCTCTACACCGCTAAACTGGGTAAAATTCAACTAGATGAAATCCGCAATGGATTAGTTGATCGCACGAAAATGACCGACATGAGTTCAGGAAGAGCGGAAGTGTTTTTCCACCGCGGCTTAGCCAAAGTGAAATCTGGTGACCCTAAAAGCGCGATAGATGATTATAATCGAGCTATTTCCTTCCATCCTACGTATGCAGATGCTTATTTCCAACGTGGTATCGCTAAATCAAGTCTAGGAGACCAACGCAATGCCATTCAAGATTGCAACAATGCCATCGAATTGAATGACAAATTTGCCGAAGCCTATTTCATTCGAGGCATCATCAAGCTGGCCTTAAACGATTCAACAGGTTGCCTGGATTTAAGCAAAGCAGGCGAACTGGGTTACGCAGGAGCCTATAATGTGATTCGAGATTATTGTAACTAAAAAAAAGGCCTTCTGAATAGAAGGCCTTTTTTTTTAATCAAATCGTAAGTGTTTCACGGACTCACCAGAATTCGCTAATTCCTCCAGCGCATCGATACCGATTTGGAGGTGTTTGTCGACAAAATTAGCCGTCACCTTCTTATCGCTAGCATCTGTCTTTACTCCATCCGGTGTCATCGGATTATCAGATACTAACAAAAGGGCACCATGAGGAATTTTATTTTTAAATCCGACCGTAAATATCGTTGCCGTTTCCATATCAATTCCCATCGCGCGAATATCCGACAAATAGGTCTTGAACACTTCATCGTGCTCCCAAACTCGACGATTCGTGGTATAAATCAATCCAGTCCAATAGTCCAATTCGTGTTTCTTAATCATCGATGAAACCGCGCGCTGTAAACGGAAGGAAGGTAGGGCTGGCACTTCTTTGGGCATATACTCATCCGATGTTCCCTCTCCTCGCACCGCGGCAATAGGAAGGATTAGATCCCCTAGGGCTAAATTCTTTTTCAAACCGCCACATTTACCTAAAAACAACACCGCTTTCGGACTAATAGCTGATAAAATATCCATCACCGTCGCGGCCATAGGAGAACCCATCCCAAAATTAATGATGGTAATATTATGTGCTGTAGCCGTCTGCATGGGGCGATCTAGGCCTTTAATATCAACCCCAAATTTCTCTGCAAACATATCCACATAATTCTTAAAATTGGTCAATAAGATATACTGTCCAAAATCTTCCGAATTCGTTCCCGTATAGCGGGGTAACCAGTTCTGTACAATTTCCTCTTTGGTTTTCATATTTATACTCTCCTTTGTGATGAATTAATTAAGCAAATAGATTAATTTAGAGCTTATATTGATAAAGATGATCACATCTCCCGAATTAAACTTAGTCTTTCCTGCCTATTCACACAAAGTAAAGAAAAAGGAAGGGAAATTGTATATTTTGGAAGAGATCACCAAGAAATATCGATTACTTACGCCTGAAGAATGGGTTAGGCAACACTGCTTGCATTATTTAGTGAACGATTTGAAATACCCAGCGTCATTATTCCAAATAGAAGGAAGCATGAGGGTAGATCAATTAAACAGACGTACGGATATCCGGCTATTTAAAAACAATGGGGAGGTTTTTATGCTGATAGAATGCAAAGCACCTCATGTGGATATTAGTTTAAATACCCTACAACAAATCAGCCAGTACCAAAAAATACAGCAAGCAGAGTACCTAGTCATCACCAATGGCCTACAAAATATTATACTACATCATTCAACAGAAATAGTAAACGAATTCCCCTCATACTCATGAAAAAAGCCCTTTTCATTTTCTTAGGACTCTTATCTTTTTCCGGCTTAGCCCAAAAGAAACCAGCCTTAGTAGTAGGTATTGTCGTAGACCAAATGCGCTATGAATACCTCAATAAATATTACGATCGCTATTCGGATAAGGGATTCAAGCGACTGATGAGAGAGGGAATGAATTGCACTGATAATCACTACAATTACGCACCTACGGTCACGGCAGCTGGGCACGCAAGTGTTTACACAGGCACTGTTCCTGCTATTCACGGCATCGTGGGAAATGATTGGATCGAAGTAGCTACGGGTAAAAAGATGTATTGTGTGGATGACACTACAGTACAAACCGTGGGCAGCAAAAGCAAGGCGGGTCTTATGTCCCCTAAAAATATGTTCACCTCCACCATCACGGATCAGTTAAAGATGGCGCAAAATTACAAGTCGAAAACGATCGCCATCGCTCTGAAAGACAGGGGTTCTATTTTACCAGGTGGACACACGGCAGACGCAGCCTATTGGTATGATTCAGCGGAAGGATATTGGATTACCTCTTCTTTTTATGCCAAAGAATTACCTACTTGGGTTCAGAAATTCAATCTAGAGGGTCGCCCTCAGAAATACATTCAAAAGGGCTGGAATACGTTGTATCCAATCGCATCCTACACTCGCTCAGCAGAAGATGATAGCCCGTATGAGAGCAAATTAAGTGGAGAGAAGGCACCCGTATTTCCGCACGAACTGAAAGGGGGTAATGCATTGGAAGTTATTCGTACGACACCATATGGCAACAATCTAACGAAAGACTTCGCTATAAAAGCAATAGACGAAGAAAAATTAGGTAAGAACGGGACAACCGATTTCTTAGCGATTAGTTTCTCATCGACGGATTACGTGGGTCACTCTTTTGGACCTCAATCGATCGAATTAGAGGACACCTATTTACGTTTAGATCAAGATATTGCGGACATCTTGGCACATTTAGATGCCAAATTAGGCAAGAATCAATACTTGGTTTTCTTAACCGCAGATCACGCAGTCGCAGAAATCCCTTCTTATATTAAAAGCAAACGCCTTCCGGGTGGATCATTTGATAATGGCAAAGCGATTAATGAAGCAAAAGCAGCTTTAAAGAAGGAATTTGGAGAGGTGGAATTGATGACTGGAGCAGATAATTACCAAATTTACCTAAATCACACGAACCTGGAGCGATTACATATTACGAAGGAGGCGGTGGCTAAGGTTTTGGAGAAATCGTTTAAAAACCAAGCAGGATTCGCTGAATTAGTGGACATGAGAGCGGCCGCTTTAAGTCCCATCCCTGCCATTTACCGCGAAATGATCATCAACGGTTATAATCAAGCCAGAAGTGGCGACTACATGTATTTATTGAAGCCACAATGGTTCTCCGGCTACAAAACAGGCACATCACATAGTGCTGTTTATGCCTACGACACACACGTTCCTTTGTTATTTTTTGGCTGGAACGTAAAACCAAAAGAAATTAACCAAAGAACACATATCAGTGATATTTCTAGCACCTTGGCCAATTGGTTAAAAATCAACGAACCGTCAGGAAGTATTGGAAAAGTAATACAGTAATTATATGAAAATAGCCGTTGTAGGAACTGGATACGTAGGTTTAGTCACAGGAACTTGTTTCGCCGAAACAGGAAACCAAGTGACTTGCGTAGACATCAATCAAGAAAAAGTACTGCAAATGCAGGCCGGGAAAATTCCCATTTATGAGCCTGGATTAGATGATTTATTCCAAAGAAATACCCAAGAAGGACGCCTTCATTTCACCACTTCGTTAAAAGAGGGTATCGAAGGAGCTAAAGTCATTTTCTTAGCCCTCCCTACCCCTCCAGGCGCGGATGGATCCGCAGATTTAAAATACATTCTGCAGGTGGCCAATGATTTAGGACCTATCTTATCAGATTATACCGTTATCATCGATAAAAGCACCGTTCCCGTAGGAACCTCTGATAAAGTGAGAGCAGCCATCGCGAAAAACGCTACCGTCGATTTTGACGTCGTTTCTAATCCTGAATTCTTACGCGAAGGCGTGGCAGTGGAGGATTTCATGAAACCAGATCGTGTCGTGATCGGGACCCAATCTGACCGTGCGAAGGACTTAATGTCTCGCTTGTATGCGCCATTAGTTCGCCAAGGAAATCCGATCATCTTTATGGATGAACGATCTGCGGAGTTAACAAAATACGCAGCAAACGCCTTTTTAGCGACCAAAATCACCTTCATGAACGAAATCGCGAACCTATGCGAACTCGTAGGCGCGAATGTAGACGAGGTGCGCAAGGGAATCGGTACGGATTCTCGGATCGGGAAACGCTTCTTGTTCGCAGGTATCGGTTACGGTGGAAGTTGCTTTCCCAAAGACGTGCAAGCGCTAGCTAAAACTTCGGCAGAGAACGATTACGAGTTCAAGATTTTGGACTCGGTGATGCAGGTGAATGAAAGCCAGAAAACGAAACTTATTCCACATTTGGCGAAACACTTCAAAGGCGATTTAGCTGGAAAGAAAATTGCCATGTGGGGTTTAGCCTTCAAACCCTATACCGATGATATCCGGGAGGCACCCGCCTTGTACAATATCGACGCTTTACTGGAATTAGGTGCCACCGTGAGTGCCTATGACCCTGAAGCAATGGGCCACGTGAAGCAATTAATGGGCGATAAAATTACGTTTACTAAAAATCCATACGAAGCTTTAGAGAATGCGGATGCGCTTTTAATCGTCACAGAATGGCCGCAATTCAGAACGCCAGACTTCGAGCGAATGGATAGTTTATTGAAAAACAAAGTCATTTTTGACGGCAGAAATTTATACGAATTAAACCAAATGCAGGAACTAGGCTACACCTATTATTCCATTGGCCGCCAAACCATACACTAATATGAAACGAATTTTAATCACCGGCGGAGCTGGATTTCTAGGATCTCATTTATGTGATCGCTTTATCAAAGAGGGTTACCAAGTCATCGCCATGGATAATTTAATCACAGGCGATCTAAAGAACATCGAACACTTGTTCAAATTAGAACACTTTGAATTCTACCACCACGATGTTTCCAAGTTCATCCACGTTCCGGGCGAATTGGATTATATCCTGCATTTTGCCTCGCCAGCCTCTCCTATTGACTATTTAAAGATTCCGATCCAAACCTTGAAAGTGGGATCACTGGGAATCCATAATTGCTTAGGTTTAGCTAGGGTTAAAAAAGCGCGCGTTTTGATTGCATCCACTTCCGAAGTGTATGGTGACCCGAACGTTCATCCGCAGCCAGAAGAGTATTGGGGAAATGTGAATCCCGTGGGCCCCCGCGGTGTTTATGATGAGGCCAAACGTTTCCAAGAAGCCATGACAATGGCGTATCATACTTACCACGGTTTAGAAACTCGCATCATTCGTATTTTCAATACCTATGGACCACGCATGCGACTGAATGATGGTCGCGTTTTGCCTGCTTTTATTGGACAAGCGTTGCGTGGTGAGGATTTAACGATGTTTGGCGATGGTTCTCAGACGCGTTCGTTCTGCTACGTAGATGATTTAGTAGAAGGCATTTATCGCCTCTTGTTGAGCGATTATGCACAACCTGTGAATATTGGAAATCCAGATGAGATAACGATCAAAGAATTTGGCGAAGAGATCATCAAATTAACGGGTACATCACAGAAGTTAATTTCTCTTCCATTGCCAACAGATGACCCCAAACAACGTAAACCTGACATTACCAAAGCGCGCAGCATTCTAGGCTGGGAACCCAAGGTGAGTCGTGCCGAGGGATTGAAGATTACGTACGATTATTTCAAGTCGTTGAGTAAGGACGATTTGTTTAGAATGGCGCATCACAAAACGTTTTAGTCGCGAAGCGGACTAAAACAGTAGCCAGTGGACAGTAGACAGTGGTCAGTTCAGAGGAAAAGAGTCCAGAGGAACCTATTTCCTATACAAACAAAAAAGGCGCGAATTGCGCCTTTTTTGTTAACCTACTTTATTCTTTGTGCTATATGCTTTATTCTTTCAATGACTCTTTGACTGTCGACTAAAAAACAAAAGGGAGCAAATGCTCCCTTTTGTTTTGACTTAAAACTGAATTGGCGGAGCCAATTAGTTTTAATTAAAGATATAACGTACACCAAACTGTGCTTGCCATCTTGATCCTAAACCAAAGCTACGTTGGAATGAATCTGTCAATGGAACAGATGATGTTGGGTTACCTTGGTAACGGTGAGGGAATTCAAACGTTGGCTTACCTGTAGCAGCATCATTACCTAAGTAAGATAATAAGCCAGCACGTAAAGGCGTTTGATTTAAGCCCCACTGTGAGGATGCATAATTACCTAAGTTAAATACATCTAACGTGAATTGTAAGGTATTTTTCTTACCACCGACCTGGATGTAGAAATCTTGGATTACTTTGAAATCAAAGTTAGCAGCCCAAGGTAATTCAGCTCCGTTACGCTCAGCATATTGACCACGACGAGAGCTTAAATAAGCATCTTGAGAGATGTACTTATCTAAATCAGCCCATTGTTGTGCTGCTGTGTAAGTGAATTTCTGAGAAACGTTGTAAGAAATAACTTTGTCTTTCAAGATGATTTCACCTTCTCCACGAGGGATGTACATTAAGTCATTAGCTGTTTGGCCATCACCATTCATATCACCTGAGTACGTATAAGAGAAACGACCTGCTGGAGCTACTGAATACGTAAATCCAAAAGTAGTTGCTGCCTTTTCGTTCAAGTAATTTAATTTATATGAACCATACGCGTTGAAACGGTGTGATTGCATGTAAGATGAATAAGAAGCTACGTTTTCGTTCGGATCACCAGACACAACGCGATCTCTCCATTGTGATTGAGCAATAGATCCACCGTCATTCACTGAACGTGAATCAGAGTTTGTGTAAGATAAGGATGCAAATAGACCATTATCAAATGCCTTAGAAACCGTTGCAGTTAAGGCATAAGAATAACCTAATTGTGTATTCTTGATCACAATCGCATCTGAGATATTAGGATTCAAGCCTGAATTACCTGCAGCTGGAGCATTAACTCCTTTAACGTTACCATATATTTGGTTAATCTTCGTATTCGTTGGAATACCCGCTGAAGAAGCTGTGTAATAAATAACACGGTTATCAGCACCTACCGCCTTCACTTTCGAATCTGGCAAGTTGACGTTTTCCAAATAGACTGCGTTGATATCTTTCGTGTAGATACCTTCTAATGATACTAACCAACCATTTCCTAAGCTCTTGTCTACCGCTAAGTTAGCACGGAATACTTGAGAGAATTTGAAGTTAGGATCTGTTACCGCTAAGTTATAAGACGTAGGGATAATAGAGGTAGCTACCGCCGGACGGTAAGCATCTACATTCGCGTTGAATGGACGGTTTGTTGGATTTGTTAAACGCTCAGATCCAAATAACACACCATTATTAGACAATTGGTTAGATAACCAAACGTAAGGAACACGTCCAGAGAAGATACCTAAACCACCACGTACTTGTGTAGTCTTGTCATCTTTCACATCCCAGTTAAATCCAAAACGTGGAGACCATAAAGTCGTAAAGTCTGGTAACTGATTTGTTCTTAATACCGTATTGTTACGGAACGTTAAGCTAGGAACATAAGCGTTGTTGTACTTAGGATCATTATCCACAGGGAATGAAGTTCCATCTGCACGTAAACCGAATGTTAATTTCAAACCTTTCGCAGCGGTGATTTCATCTTGTACATACAAGGAAGTCGTATTACCCTTCATTTCCGCAAATGGGAATGTCGCGTAGTTAGACCATGATTGCTGGTATTGAACCGCATTAGAAACACCCGTGTTTACAGAGGCAATAAAATCATCTACTGATTTGAATTGGTAGCCACCGTAGTAGTTAGGAGCAAAACCGTTTCTAAATGCATTCATCTCAAATGCAGCACCTAACGTAAATACGTGCTTTCCAGCATAGTAAGTTAAGTTATCTGATGCTTGGAAGATATCTGAATCTAAGATATTGTTAGCTGAGAATGGCTCGAAACCAAAAGCAGTTAACTCATTCAAGTTATTGTTACCGATATCAACTGTTGGGAACGGAGTGTTGTTAACAGGTGATTGACGGAAGTCACGCATTTGTGTATAACCTACAGTCAAGTTATTCGCTAATTTGTCAGAGAACGTTGAGTTCAATTCAGCAATGTACGAATCCAAGTTGTTATTAATACGGTATAAAGAACCTTGGAAAGGTAAAACCGTAGCTGATGGGTTACGACCACCTGATAAAGATCCTGATGATGATGGGCTAACATCAGCATAAGAACGTAGGTAGTTGTATTTCAAGTTAAACTTGTGCTTGTCAGAAATATTCCAGTCTAAACGAACGTTCGCTTTTTGAGAATAATTTTCTTTGTCCCAGTTCTCGTAAGCACCTGGATCGTAGTTGAACTTCGATTTCAACAAACTCTTAATGCTTTCTAATTGCTCCACAGTCGCAATAGATTGATTACCTGCTGTAGAACCAGCACGGCGCGCTACAAAGTTAGAACCTGGTTGTGTTTGTAATTCTTGCTCGAATGAGGCAAAAACAAACAATTTATTCTTTACTAAAGCACCACCGATACGACCACCGAATTGACCCCTTTGGAAGTTACCATATTGGTTAGTCACATCACCGATCTTGTTACCTACTTGGTTTTGGTCTGTACCAAAATAGTAAGCAGAACCAGACCAATCATTTGTACCAGATTTCGTTACCACGTTGATGTTAGCACCAGTTGCCATACCTTGACGAACGTCATAAGGAGCAATTAATACTTGGAATTGATCGATCGCATCTACTGAGATAGGTGAAGCACCAGCTTGTCCACCAATGGTAGGTGATAAAGCGAACGCATTGTTAAAGAACGCACCGTCTACCGTTACGTTGTTGTATAATGCATTACGACCAGCGAAGTTCAATCCGTTTGCACGTGGATCTAAACGAGCAAAATCACCTAACGAACGATTTAACGTAGGTAAAGTAGTGATAGAGCTGTTAGAAACCGTCGTAGCAGCACCCGTACGACCTGAGTTAATCACAGAGGAACGAGACGCAACCACCTTAACTTCTTCTAGTTGAGCTTGGTTTAATTCTAATTTGAAGTTTTGACGAAGTTCTGAAGCTAACGTCAAAGAAATACCTGATTGAACAGATTCTTTGTAACCTACGAAAGATACAGTCACTTTGTAAGGACCACCTACACGCATGTTAACGATATTGTAACGACCATCTCCACGAGTGGATGCACCGTAACGAGAACCCGTAGGTTCGTGAACTGCGATTACCGTAGCACCTGGTAATCCTTCTCCTTTTTCATCCACAACAGTACCCGACAAAGCGGATGTTGTAGACCCCTGAGCAAAGGCTTGCCCAACAGGTAGTGCCATCACAAGCGCGAAAAACGCTCCCAATAACACTGATTTAGTAATAAACCTTCTCTGCATAAATTTGGAATTTAGTTATATAATAATTTGAGAAATGATAGCACAAAATAAACGAGAAAAATCAAATACTCCAAAATATCTCAATAAAGTATTTTCACCGAAAATGGGTTAATTCGTTGATATTTAGGACTAATCTCGAAAAAACCTGCAATATCCTAACAGCTGCAGCCTCTTATAGTCCTATAAATCGCATTTATTTAACAGAAACTTAATTTTTAATTATTTAAAGAATAATTTTGTAGCCTAATTATTCCAGATGTCAGAAAATATCAAATTAACTTCTTTTAGCCACGGCGCAGGTTGCGGATGTAAAATATCCCCTCAGATTTTGGACCAAATCCTTAAATCAGATAAACCAAAGGCTTCCCATCCCCTCTTATTAGTCGGAAACGAGAGCCGAGATGATGCGGCCGTATTTGATTGGCAGAATGGCGAAGCCGTAATCTCAACGACGGATTTCTTTATGCCGATTGTGGATGACCCCTTTGATTTCGGTAAAATTGCGGCCACTAATGCGATCTCTGACATTTATGCGATGGGCGGAAGTCCGTTGATGGCCATCGCCATTTTAGGCTGGCCGATTGATAAATTAGCCCCAGAAATTGCAGCACAAGTACTTGAAGGTGGACGCGCTGCTTGTGCAGAGGCTGGCATTCCGCTAGCGGGAGGCCATTCGATTGATTCCCCTGAACCTATTTTTGGGCTTGCAGTCACTGGAAAAGTGCGCAAAGAACATTTGAAACAGAATGATACAGCCACGAAAGGCTGTATGTTATACTTAACGAAGCCATTGGGCGTGGGTATTTTATCTACAGGCCAAAAACGAGGCATCGTTAGTCCTGCCGATTTGGCTCGTGCGGTGAAGCAAATGAGCACCTTAAATTCATTTGGAGAAAAGCTTGGACCACTTCCTTATGTTACCTCTTTAACGGATGTGACAGGATTCGGGTTATTTGGTCATTTAGTGGAGATGGCGGATGGATCTGGATTGAGCGCTAAAATTGCGTTCGAAAACTTACCATTGCTTCCCAATATTGATCATTATTTAGACCAAAAGTGCTTCCCAGGTGGAACAGCACGCAATTTAGCCAGCTATGGCGAACGTTTAAGCGAAGAAATTTCAGAACGTCAACGTTACATAGGAGCGGATCCTCAGACTTCTGGTGGATTGCTAGTCGCTGTAGAAGCGGAACATACGGCAGCCTTCGAAAAGTTTGCACTGGAGCAAGGATTAGAGTTAAGTCCGATAGGGGAATTAACAGACAGAAAAGAAAAAGCCATTTACTTAGCCTAATGAAATTATTCTATCGCGCACTTGGTGAATCGGGCACGCCGGTTATTATTTTACACGGCATTTTTGGGACCTCCGATAATTGGTTAGGTTTTGGAAAAGCCATCTCAGAAAATCACCGCGTATTTTTAGTGGACCAAAGAAACCACGGACAATCTCCCTGGGGAGACGAATTCAATTACGAGGTGATGGTGGCTGATCTGTTGGAATTCATCCAGGAGCATCAATTAGAAAACCCTATTTTTATAGGCCACAGCATGGGAGGCAAAGTAGTGATGCAATTTGATTTGTTACATCCGGGCATCGCTTCTCGCATCGTGATAGTCGATATCGCCCCTAAATTCTATCCAGTACACCATACGCACATTTTGGAAGGATTAAACAGCCTGAATTTAACTACATTGGAAAGTCGCCAAGCAGCCAATGAGCATTTGAAGCGCTTTGAAGAAAAAGAAGGCGTTCGTCAATTCCTTTTAAAGAATCTGTACAGAAACGCGGAGCAGCAATTTGCGTGGCGAATTAATCTGAAAGTAATCACCAAAAATATTGATGTAGTGGGGCACGAATTATTCGTCCCTGCTGCCTCCAATACCGAAACGCTATTCATCAAAGGAGCTGATTCCCATTATATTCAACCGGAAGACGAGCGATACATTGCGGAAATTTTCCCTAATTTTGAATTTGTAGAAATTCCAGGCGCAGGCCATTGGGTGCAAGCGGACCAACCGGAGCTATTTTTACAAGCGCTTCAATCGTATTTATGAAAATTTTTCTCATCCCCTGCCCGATTGCTGAAAACACTTCAACCGAAGTCCTACCTCCTCAAATCTTAACGGCCCTTCAGCAGACGACGCATTTTTTAGTCGAAAATGTGCGAACGGCCAGGAGATTCATCAGTGAATTGAAATTAGGAATTCAGATTGAGAGCTTGACTTTTGAAGTATTAGATAAGGATACACAGTCTAAAACGGTCACCGATTTCTATAAAAAACATAGTTCAGTCGAATACATCGGTGTTATTTCAGAAGCGGGTTGCCCTGGGGTGGCGGATCCAGGAGCTTTAGCCGTTTCGATTGCACAGCAACAAAACATCGAAGTCATTCCTTTAGTAGGCCCTTCCTCTATCCTATTGGGATTAATGGGGTCTGGATTTTCAGGCCAAAGTTTCGCCTTCATCGGCTACCTTCCTATCGATAAAGCCGCTCGTATTCGCAAGATAGAGCAACTAGACAGAGATGTAGCCAAATGGGGTCAGACACAAATCTTCATCGAAACACCCTATCGTAATAATGCACTACTAGAAGATTTGATTGCACAATGTGCCCCAGATTCCCTAATTTGCATTGCCTGTGATGTGACCGCGCCCTCTAGTTTTGTCCAAACAAAAAAAGCCAGCGACTGGGCAAAAGCGCAACCCGATTTGCACAAAAAACCTTGTATTTTTCTTTTAGGTAAATAAATATGATCTTTCACCAAGCCTTCACATTAAATCCGTTTCAAGAAAACACCTATGTTATTTGGGATGAAAAGGGAATTGGTATTATAGTAGACCCTGGATGTTATACCTATGAAGAACGCCAAACATTGAAAGCTTTCATTGAGGAGAAAAATATTACCTTAACCCATATCTTAAATACGCACGCACATATCGATCACGTGCTAGGAGTTGAATATTTCCGTCAAGAATTCAAGATACCTTTTTACCTACATCCGAAAGATGAGCCTCTATTAAAAGATGCAGCGAATCGGGCACAAGTATATGGATTTCCTCACTACCAACCCTCTGAAGTAGACGTTTGGTACGAGGAAAATCAAGTGTTGCACATTGGCGAAATGGAAATCAAGATCTTGTTTGTACCGGGTCACGCACCTGGTCATGTGGCCTTGTATTTTGAAAAAGAAGGCCTTCTATTTGATGGGGATGTCTTGTTTAGACGCAGTGTGGGCAGAACGGACTTCCCTTTGTGTAATCACGCAGATTTAGTGAACAGTATTCAAACGCAATTATACACCTTACCAGACTCCACGATTGTGTATCCTGGACATGGAGGAAGCACCACCATCGGAGAGGAGAAAGTATCTAATCCTTACGTAAAAGCATGAAAAAAGAAATCCCTAACTTATTAACACTAGGTAATTTATTAGCAGGTTGCATCGGACTATGGTTCGTAATGCAAGGCGATTTAGTGAGCGCCTCCTATTGTATATTTATCTCCCTTGTCTGCGATTTCTTCGATGGATTTTTAGCGCGCGCCTTGCAAGCCTATTCTGATCTGGGAAAAGAGTTGGATTCTTTGGCAGATATGGTCTCTTTTGGGGTGCTGCCTGCCTTTATCTTGTTTTCTTTAGTCGAACAAAGTTGCGGCACTCAATGCACCGTGGGTCTATTCGGGTTCTACAAGCCATTTATGGTGTTTGCTTTGGCTCTGATGTCCGCGTATCGTTTGGCTAAATTCAATATTGATACACGTCAAAGCGACCAGTTCATCGGTGTCCCTACACCAGCAAATGGTCTATTAATTGCGTCTTTACCCTTAATTCTACATTTCCAGCCGGAATACAGCGCTTATATTTTATCATTCAAAGGCCTGTTAATTTATGCGGTGGTGATGAGTTATCTATTAGTTTGCGAATTGCCCCTGTTGGCCTTTAAGTTTAAGACCTGTGATTGGAAAAGCAATCAAGTAAAATTCATTTTCCTTATTTTTTGCATTGCTGCCCTTGTTATGCTTAAATTTGCAGCAATTCCGGTTTTAGTGATTGCATACATCCTTCTTTCCGGCCTTATTTTCCTTTTAAATCCAAACAAATAATGAAATTCTTAGCTGAAATCAACGTAATGCCTCAAAAAGAAATCCTTGATCCTCAGGGAAAAGCGGTACTTATTGGCTTACAAAACTTAGGTATTAACCAAGTGGCAGGCGTTCGTATCGGCAAGCACATCACATTAACAGTGGATGCAGCTTCTGAAGCTGAGGCAAATGAGGTGGTAACTAACGCTTGCAAGAAATTGCTAGCGAACTTGATTATGGAAGAATTTGAGTTTACATTAACAGCTCAATAAGAGACTAAAACTGGCCTGTATGCAATAATACCAGCGTGCAGGCCTCTTCTACTTCTATTCCCTTATTCTGTAAAGCTTTCTCTAGCACCGAATTTTCTGTGCCTGGATTGAATATCACTCGTCTGGGTGATATAGCCGAAAGGTATGCTAAAAGACCCTCCTGATTCGCAGGACCTACATACAAAGTAACAGTGTCAATATTTTGCAACAAAGGTTGATCCTGCTGAATCGGTAGACCTAACACCTCCCCTTTTTTAATCCCCACTAATGAGACCTCGTGTCCATGTTGCAAAAGCAATTCCGTAGCGATATAGGCATATCGACTTGGATTCGTACTCGCACCGTAGACCAGAACTTTCATTAGAATAATTTTTCAGCGATAGCGCGTACGCTATCTGATTTACTCATCGTATAGAAATGCAAGGCAGGAACACCGGCTTGAATTAATTCTTTTCCTTGTTGGACTGCCCACTCAATTCCTAATTGCTTGATGGCAGCATTATTCGAGCATTTACGAGCCTCCGAGACAAATTCAGCAGGAATCTCTAAATGGAAAATCTCTGGCAAAATGTCTAATTGACGTTCTGTTGCCAATGGTTTTAGACCTGGAATAATGGGCACATGAATACCCATTTCACGGCATTTTTTAACGAAATCAAAATACTTCGTGTTATCGAAGAACATCTGAGTAACAATATAATCTGCACCCGCATCCACCTTTTGCTTCAAATAGCTTAAGTCTTGATCAAAGGAAACAGCATCAATATGTTTCTCCGGATAACCTGCCACGCCAATACAAAAGTTGGTGGGTAATGATTCCGTTTCTTCGTGCAATAAAATACCTTGATTCATCGCCGCTACTTGCTCCACTAATTCGTTAGCATAGGCGTGACCGCCTGGCTTAGGGATGAAATGAGCTTCCCCTTTTTCTTGATCACCGCGCAATAGAAGGGCATTTTCGATCCCCAAATAGTGTAAATCGATTAGGAAATCCTCGGTTTCTTCTTTGGTAAATCCACCACAAATCACGTGCGGAACGGCTTCGATCTGAAAACGCTGCATGATGGACGCACAGATACCCAAGGTTCCAGGACGCTTGCGAATAGGAATGCGCTTAGAAACGCCATCCACGACTTTATCTACATATTCCTCTCGGTGATACGTCACCTCGATAAACGGTGGCTTAAACTCCATCAAAGGCTCAATGTGCGACATTAATTCGCCCAAATGTTGGCCCTTCATCGGTGGAATAATCTCGATCGAGAAAAGTGTTTTTCCCGCCGCTTCTTCAAAGTATTTAGTAATCTTAGTCATAATTCAATACGGGGCTTAACCATCTTTCTACGTCGTCTAGGGACATACCTTTACGTTTCGCGTAATCTGTTACTTGGTCTTTCGCAATCTTACCTAAACCAAAATACGTACTCTCGGGATGAGAGAAATAGAATCCTGACACCGCGGAAGCCGGGTACATCGCATAACTCTCTGTTAATTGAATCCCAATCTGCTTTTCCGCATCCAATAATTCAAACAAACGCTTCTTCTCCGTGTGATCTGGACAAGCCGGATAACCCGGTGCAGGACGAATTCCGTCGTATTTCTCTGAAATTAAGTCTTCATTGCTTAAAGTCTCTTCTGAAGCATAACCCCAGAATTCTTTACGCACACGTTCGTGCAATAATTCGGCAAAAGCTTCCGCCAAACGATCTGCTAAAGCCTTGACCATAATCGAGTTATAGTCATCGTGCTCTTTTTCGTATTTATCTAACAGGGCTTCGATTCCTAGACCCGTCGTCACCGCAAAGGCACCGATATAATCCGTCTCCCCTGAGTTTAAAGGAGCTATAAAGTCACTTAAACAACGGTTAGGAAGCGTGCTCGCTTTTTGGCCTTGCTGACGTAAATGGTGCAACCATTGGCTCTTGTCAGAAGATTCGTCTTTGTGTTGAATCTCATAAGAAACCTGTTTGTGCGAACCGTGTTTCTCGCAAGCGACCTCAAGCGCCTTCTCCACGTAATCGTGCAAGATAATATCATCTCCTAGCGAGTTTGCTGGGAAGAATCCTAAAGCCGCCTTCGCCTGAAGCGATTTATTAGCTATAATCTCTTTCAATAAAGCCTTGGCATCATCGAATAATTTCTTCGCCTCTTTGCCTACCACTTCGTTATCGAAAATACGCGGGTATTTTCCGGACAATTGCCAAGTTGAGAAGAACGGCGTCCAGTCGATGTATTTCGCAATTTCCTCTAAGGAATAATCCTCAAAATACTTCACGCCTAGGAAAGATGGCTGTTTCGATTTGAATCCAGTCCAATCAATGCCGCTCGGTTTAGCACGCGCCTGATCGATGGACAAGTAATTTTTCTCTTGCTGACGAGCGGCGTGAGCCGTTCTTAATTCGGCATATTCTGTTTTAATCTCGTTGAAGATTTCCTGAGACGTTAATTCACTTTGCAATAAACGACCCGCCACCGGCACAGAACGCGAGGCATCTAACACGTGAATCACGGGTCCTGAGTAGTGAGGATCAATTTTTACCGCCGTGTGAATACGGGACGTTGTGGCTCCACCAATTAAAAGAGGCACTTTGAAACCAAGACGCTCCATTTCTTTGGCCACATACACCATCTCATCTAATGACGGCGTAATCAAACCGGACAAACCGATGATATCTACGTTATGCTCCTTTGCCGCAGCCAGGATCTTATCGCAAGGAACCATCACACCGATGTCGATTACTTCGTAGTTATTACATGCCAAAACCACACCCACAATATTCTTTCCAATATCATGCACATCGCCTTTCACCGTAGCCATCAAGATCTTTCCAGCCGACGAACTCTCCCCTCCTTGCTTCTCTGCTTCAATATAAGGCAATAAATAGGCCACCGCCTTCTTCATCACACGAGCGGACTTCACGACCTGCGGCAAGAACATTTTTCCTTCTCCGAACAAGTCCCCCACCACATTCATCCCATCCATCAGCGGACCTTCGATCACCTGAATCGGGCGCTCCACTAATTGACGCGCTTCTTCCACATCTTCATCGATGAATTCCGTCAAACCTTTAATCAAGGCGTGTTCTAAACGCTTGTTTACCGGCTCTTTTCTCCAGGCATCATCCACTACTAATTCTTTACCCGCGGACTTTACCGTTTCGGCATAAGCCACTAATTTTTCAGTGGACTCTGGATTACGATTCAATAAAACATCCTCGCATAAATCGCGTAATGTCGCATCAATATCATCATAAACGCCTAACTGACTAGCATTAACGATACCCATATCCATCCCCGCCTTAATCGCGTGGTACAAGAACACCGTATGCATCGCCTCCCGAACTAATTCGTTTCCACGGAAGGAGAAGGAAATATTAGAAACCCCACCCGAAACTTTCGCGTGTGGCAAGTTTTCTTTAATCCATTTCGTCGCTTTGATGAAATCAACCGCATAATTATTATGCTCCTCGATTCCCGTCGCAACTGTTAAAATATTAGGGTCGAAAATGATATCCTGAGCCGGGAAACCTACTTTATCGACTAAAATATCGTAAGCACGTTGACAAATCTCGATACGACGCTGGTATGAATCCGCTTGACCCGTTTCATCAAAGGCCATCACGACGACCGAAGCACCGTACATTTTCACTTTGTTCGCGGATTCAATGAATTTCTCTTCCCCTTCTTTCAAAGAGATCGAGTTAACTACCGATTTACCTTGTACGCATTTCAAACCTGCTTCAATTACTTCCCATTTCGAGGAGTCAATCATAATCGGTAAACGAGCGATATCAGGCTCTGCCATCAACAAATTCAGGAATTGAGGCATCATTTTCACGCCATCTATCATTCCTTCATCCATATTGATGTCCAAAATCTGCGCACCACCATCCACCTGCTCACGAGCCACTGCAATCGCTTCTTCAAATTTCTCCTCGCGAATTAAACGCGCAAATTTCTTCGAACCCGTCACATTGCAACGCTCCCCTACATTCACAAAATTGGTTAATTCCGTAATCTCTAAAGGCTCGAGACCCGATAGCTTTTGATTCACATTTTCCTCCGGAATCACGTGCGGCTTGTGCTTCGAAGCCACTTCCGCAATCGCTTGGATGTGCGCTGGCGTAGTTCCGCAACAGCCTCCAATGATGTTCAAAAAGCCGTTTGCTAAGAAATCATCGATGATAACCGCCATTTCAGCTGGGGATTGATCGTATTCACCCATTTCGTTCGGCAAACCCGCATTCGGGTGAGCAGAAACTAAGAAAGGGGATTTATCGTTCAAAGTCTTCACGTAGGGACGCATTAAATCCGCACCCAAAGCGCAGTTTAAGCCCACTGAAAGCAAAGGCATGTGGGATACCGAAGTCAAGAAGGCTTCCGTTGTTTGGCCTGATAAGGTACGCCCAGAAGCATCCGTGATCGTTCCAGAAACCATCACCGGCAAATAAGGCTTAGATGGATTTTGTTTGAAATAGTGATCGATGGCAAACAAAGCTGCCTTCGCATTTAAGGTATCGAAAATGGTTTCTACCAATAGTAAATCAGCCCCTCCATCCACTAAACCACGAATTTGTTCTGTATAAGCCTCAACTAATTCATCGAAAGTGACCGCTCTATAACCCGGATCATTTACATCTGGGGATAGCGAAAGCGTACGATTCGTTGGTCCGATGGATCCAGCGACATAACGTGGCTTTGAGGGATCCTTGGCCGTAAATTCATCCGCAACTTCGCGGGCAATTTTCGCTGACTCAAAATTTAATTCATAGACCAAATCCTCCATGTGGTAATCGGCCATCGCGATGGAAGTTCCGGAGAAGGTATTCGTTTCCGCGATATCTGCACCAGCTGTAAAGTATTTCGCGTGAATTTCTTTGATCACATCCGGACGCGTGATAGACAATAAATCATTGTTTCCTTTCACTTCGTGCGGGAAATTTTTGAAGCGTTCGCCGCGGTAATCCGCATCCGTTAAATTGTATTGTTGAATTAAAGAACCCATCGCGCCGTCAAGAATTAAAATCTTTTCACGCAATACGTCTTTGATGTGTGGTCTTTGCATAAGTATAATCGAATCTTTGACAGATGTTTATGCCAAAAATCTAGCAAATATACCGCTTTTCAGCCTAAATGAGGCCCATTTTTTGAATTTTTTCGAGATCTTCCGGGGAATCAATTCCTATGGTTTCAAATTGCGTTTCGATGGCCTTTATTTGAATGCCATTTTGAATCCAACGCAACTGTTCTAGGGATTCTGCCAGCTCTAGTGAAGTGGGCTTAAGTGCACTTAAACCGGGCAAAATATCAGCCCGATAGGCGTACAATCCGATGTGTTTGTAGAAAGTATGTCTATTTAACCATTCTGAAGGCTCCACCCCTCTTAAAAAAGGAATGGTTTGACGGGAAAAATAAAGAGCATGACCTTCCTGGTCGCAAATCACTTTAGGTGTATTGGTATTGAATAAAGTTTCTGTGTCTGTTATTTTTTTAATAAGAGTCAAAACAGGTGCTCCTGACGCAAATCCTGAAGCCACTTCGCGTAATTGTTCCGGCTCTATAAAAGGCTCATCCCCTTGGATATTCACCACATAATCGACCGTTTCACCTAATCGACTTAGTACTTCGGCACATCGATCGGTACCGGTTAAATGCGTATCAGCTGTCATCATCACCTCTGCCCCGAAGCCAACAGCCACCTCGAAAATTCGCTGATCATCTGTCGCTATCACAATACGATCAAAGCCTTTGACCGACTTGACGCGTTCATAAGTCCGCTGAATCATCGGTCTTCCTCCCAGATCTACCAGTGGTTTTCCCGGGAAGCGAGTGGATGCGAATCGAGCCGGAATTATGGCGACGACCTTTTTGCCGTGAATCATACTAATTACGTTTTTTGATAGAATTTTGCCAAATTTGCACATAATTTCCAAACATTCGAGCCTTTGCCTGTATTTTTCGAACATTCCTTTGCTGAACCAATCTGGAGCATCCGCTTCTGGGGAAAACCAGACGAACCTCGTTTGTGGGTCGAAACGAGAGGAAACGCTGAGGCATTTTGGCATTCGATCGATTTAGCGACTAAAGAGGTTTCCCTTTTAGGAAAGGCTCCCTCCGATTATGCCCAATTAAACTTTGTACACGGCTCAGAAAACGAGGCGCTTTTCATCAAATTACAGCAGTCAAAAAATCCAGGAATAGAGTCTATAAAAACCTATTCTTTAGAGCCACTGAAGCTACTGAAAGAAGAAAAACCTCGCCCAATAAGCACAGAAAGCGACTTTTCATTTCAAGTACCCCAGCATTACGAAGAAAGCCAAGACTATTTTAAAGACTTCCAAACCTTCTTCCAGCAGCAATTCAACGAAACGATCGCGAAAGGAATAGATTATTTTGAAGGTGAGGATAAGCTACTATTTTCTTATTATCTTTACGATAATGGCTGGAAAAACTACCTTCGGGTATGTAATTTAGCCTTTGAGACGATCCTGTTAGAACAGATCGCTGAAGGAGATACCATCGGATACCAAACCTTTACGTTACTCAACGAACAATTGATTTTTGTGAAGGATAAACTGAAATTGAAGATTTATGAAAAATTATAAACTAACCTTACTCATCGCCTTTTTATTAGCATTGCAGTTTTCTACTGAGGCGAGCACCCTTGATTCATTGGGCTTAAAAAAGGAGAACAACAAGACCTTTTTATTGTTCAAAGTGGGACCTAAGCAATCCCTTTTTTCGATTCTAAAACGCTATAATTTATCGTTAACCGAATTCAAATCGGCTAATACCGATGTCCAAATCCCGGTGAAAACGGGCGAAATCGTTTATATTCCTTTGCACTACTTAGAAGAAAGCAATCCTGCCCCTAAAGTAGTGGAAGAAAAAGCAGCAGAAACACCTAAGGAAGCAGAAATTCACATTGTAGCCCCTAAGCAAGGTTTGCTTTCAGTAGCGAACATGCACAAAGTAACGATGGCTGAATTGCGTAAATGGAATAATCTAACCTCAGATCGCTTACAAGAAGGTCAACGCTTAATCGTCTCAGATCCAGCTGGATCCACTTCCGCTATGGCAGTTGATAAGAGCAATTTATTGCCTGCAAAATCGGCAGCACCAGCAGCACCAGCCCCAGCTGAAACCGTCGTAGCTCCCGCGAAAGAAAAAGGACCTGAGGATATCAAAAAGAAGATTGAAACAGGAATTGCGGAACTAATTGACGTACCTGATAATTCTGGCAAATTCTTAGCCTTGCATCGCACCGCTCCGATTGGAACCTTGGTTTTAGTCAAAAATCTAACGAATAATCAAAGCATTTGGGTAAAGGTCATCGGACGTTTGCCGAACGGCGATAACAAAGTGATCATCAAACTTTCTCCGAAAGCTTTTGAGAAATTGAATGCCGTTGATAAGCGCGTTAGAGCTGAAATCTCTTATTTATTACAGTAATATGAACAAGAGAAAAAGGCCTATCACCGCAGGTCACGTTATTTTTGAGGTATTCTTCATTTTATCTTATCCCTTTATTGCGGCGTTTTCGGTTGCGGTAACGGTATTGGTCTGGATATTCTCCCTTCCCTCCCGTTTAATTGCCCTATTTAGCCGAAAATGATTTCAGAAAAAATAGCGGCCATCTTAGACGAGAAATTCGCTTTTTTCAATCATCCGCGCTTCATAGAACACGATCCTATCCAAATTCCGCATCGCTTCAGTCGCTTGCAAGACAAGGAAATTATGGGTTTCTGGGTGGCTATTTTAGCCTGGGGTCAGCGTAAAACGATACTTCAAAATGCGCAAACACTCATCGAATTGATGGATGGCACACCGTATGAGTTCATTTTAGGACATCAAGCATCTGATCTAAAACGATTCGAGCATTTTAAACACCGGACTTTTCAATACCCAGATACGCTGTATTTTATTGATTTCTTCCATAAGCATTACCAAAACAATAATTCCCTAGAAACGGCGTTCAACCAAGGTTTGAAAGCAGAAGATTTAAGTATAGAAAATGGGCTAAACGGATTCTACGATTATTTCTTTCAATCCGAATGGGCTCCAGAACGCACAAAAAAACACATTGCTTCTCCACTGAAAAACTCGGCTTGTAAACGCATCAACATGTTTTTGCGGTGGATGGTGAGAAAAGATGAGGCTGGAGTTGATTTCGGACTATGGAATACCATCAAACCAGCACAATTAGTTTGTCCACTCGATGTGCACGCGATGCGCACAGCTGCCCAACTGGGTCTAATGAAAGAAGAGAAGGCGAATTGGAAAACGGCTTTGGCCCTTACCGAAACGCTACGTGAACTGGATCCAAGCGATCCTGTCAAATATGATTTTGCCCTCTACGGAATGGGCATCGAAGAAAAAACGCTATGGAAATAAGCAACAAAAAGACGGGTGATTACATTCGTATCGACGAAAAAACGGGAGCGAGTTTAATCGAACTAAATCTTGGTGGCCTATCATTAATCGACCTTCCCGGAAGCTCAGATCATCCCTTAGCGAGCAACCCTTACCACCCCAGCGCCTTGTTAACCCCCTGGGTAAATCGAGTTCGTAACGGAAACTATTCATTTAAGGGTAAAAATTACCAATTACCCATCAACGAACCCGCCTTAGGAAACGCTATTCACGGTTTATTGGCTAGAGTACCGTTTACCCTTGTACAAAAAACAGAATCGTCTGTCACATTAGAACATGCGTACCAAGGTGCTGAACCTAATTACCCCTTTCCATTTACTTTCCGATATACGTATACCTTAGCAGAGGAAGGCGGTCTTGAAATTACCTTTATGGCCCAGAACACGGGCTCAACGTCCATGCCTTTCGCCTGTGGCTGGCACCCTTATTTCAGCTTCCCAAACACAAAAGCAGCTGATTTATCTATCAAATTTCATCCCACTAGCCGTTTTTTATCAGACTCCCAAATGATTCCTTTGAAAGAGGAAAATCTACAAGGTAAGAGCGAATTTGTTTTCAGTCAAGAGAAAGTGGACCACGTTTTTCGACTAGAGCCTAGGGAAAAACACGTCACAGAATTCATCGATCATAAACACCAGCGTTCGCTTTTTTTAACTCAATCCTCTGTTCAATTTCCCTTTTTAGTCGTCTTTCAACCGGAAGGATATCACTCGGTGGCGATTGAGCCAATGACTGCCAATACAGACGCCTTTAATACCGGTGATGGCTTGATCGAATTAGCCCCTTCGGAGGCCTTTTCAGGACAGATCCGTTTATCCATAGGAAAATAGATCATTCATTCAGGTTTTTTGTACATTTGTCAAATGAAGTTTAATCTGTTAGTCATTTTACTGTTTTTAACTGCTTGGAGCCCTCTATTCGGGGAATCTAAGGCGGATTCTACAGCGAATAAATGGAAACAAGTGATGACCTCTGGGATTAACTTAAATCAGTCCAGTTTCAGTGATAACTGGAAAGGTGGCGGAACGAATACCTTAGCGATAGGCTGGTATTTGAATCACAGCGCTAACGTTTCGAATGAATCTTGGCGCTTGAATTCTGACCTGAATTTACAAGTCGGATTTCTCCAAAACAGAACTCAAAGTCTACGCAAAAACATCGACCGTATTGCATACGAATTCAAGGCGGGTTATCGCATCAGCCCTAAATGGGACTTTTATGGATCGACTAACTTCCAGACTCAATTCTTTAATGGATATGATTATGGCAAGAAAAATAAAGCGGGCGTTCCGGTAGACTCCTTAATTTCGAGTTTATTTGCTCCGGCCTATTTGACTTCCTCCATGGGTCTAGAATACCATCCAGACAAATCATTTTATACACGAATCGGTATTGGTTCTTTACGCCAAACCTTTGTCTTCGACCAAGCCATCTCCAGAGCAGGATTATATGGTCTAGAGAAACCAGGAGACAATATCAGAAATCAGTTCGTATTTCAATATTTAGTCAACGTGGACAAAGATGTATGGGAGAATATTAATGTAAAAGCACGTTATTCAGCCTTAATCGACTATTTCAGACTTACTTTATCGAACAGTATTGTACATCGATTAGATGCGAATGTAACGATGAAAGTGAATAAATATGTGAGCACTAATCTGCAAATGGTGCTTTTTCGAGATTATGACCAAGATCCTAATTGGCAATTCTCTCAAGTTCTATCCATGGGCCTTGTTTACCGCATCGAAAAATAACTATTTCTTTCGGTTTAAGTACCGATCATACAACATTTGGATAATACCGTCTTTTAACCCTAAATCAGGCACTAATATCGTCTGACAACCGCCTAATTCCATTGCTGTCAAATAGATGGACGCTGCTGGCACTATTACGTCCGCGCGGTCTGTATTTAAACGTAATTTATTCACGCGATCCTCAAAAGAGAACGAACCCACGTAGGCCGCCATTTCAAATAAGGCATCGAAAGTCATCGACTTTTCCTCGGCAGCAGGTTTAGACAAATTAAATAATTTAGCTATGTTTCCTCCTGTCCCAATTGCCTCAATATCTCCTGAAATCAACTCTTTTTGCTGAGAAATCCAATTCTTCATCTTCTCCCAATCTCCCTCTTTTTCCGTTCCTTCTAGTAATCGCACCGACCCTATTTTAAAAGACTTCGAAGCTAATTTTTCCCGGTGACGATAGATATTCAATTCCGTACTACCCCCACCCACATCGATGTGCAGGTAATTTTTCTTCGGATGTAAAGATTGAACGACCACATCATTGATTAATTCTGCCTCCCGGCTACCATCAATCAACTGGATTTTCATATCCAATATCTTATGAATTCGAGTGATAATCTCTGATGAGTTAGACGCTTCCCGCATAGCCGATGTAGCACAAATCGCATAGTCCTTCACTTCGTGCAAGTCCATCAATAATTTATAGGCGTGCATTAATTTGAAAATACGCACCTCAGACTCAGGCGAAATCATGCCATCACCAAAGACATCATGTCCTAAACGAAGAGCAAAACGCACATATTCAATCCGCTTAAAACTGATGACTCCCTCATTTTCTAATACACTAGATATTTGAAGGCGAGCGGCGTTAGATCCGATATCAATGGCTGCAAATTTCATACTTTAGGGGGTTTATGAAGATAAAAACCATTGCCTTGCACTTCGTACGAGATTTCTGTACCTAGGACAAATAATAATTCTCTTCGATCAATAATGACAGGGATATTTTCAATTAAATACTCCTCATCATTTTCTGTTTTAGTATCAAAACCAAGGACAAAAGTTCCTCCACAGGTTCCTCCACGCATTCCCACCCGGAGAAAAGGCTCCGGAAACGTAATTAAACGTAGGTTATCGAGGGCTGATTCGGTCAAACGAACGGGAGGATCTATTAACATGTATTAACGAGGATGTCGATGTAAAATTAGCTAATTTTAGGCTTGAAAGGTAAACAAAAGAGCGATGACGTATAAAATACTTTGGGCGGACGATGAAATTGATTTATTGAAACCCTATATCTTGTTTTTAGAGAGTAAAGGATATGAAGTATTTACGGTTAATTCAGGTGCAGACGCTTTAGAATTAGTAGAAACGCAGAAGTTTGACATCTTGTTCTTGGATGAAAATATGCCGGGAATGTCTGGCCTAGAGGTCTTATTACAGATCAAAAAGTTCAGACCGAATCTTCCCGTTATTATGATCACTAAATCAGAGGAAGAAGAATTGATGGAAGACGCCATCGGTTCGAAAATTGCTGATTACCTCATCAAACCACTTAATCCGAATCAACTATTGCTTTCTGTCAAGCGTATTTTTGATAAGAAAAGACTCGAAGAAGGAAAAACGAATATTAGTTACCAACAAGAGTTTTTGGCCTTATCGATGCAATACCAGGATCATTTGAATGCCAAAGAATGGTCTGACATCTACAAAAAACTAATCTATTGGGAACTCGAAATCGACACAACCGAAAACAAATCGATGGCCGAGGTTTTGAACAACCAAAAAAATGAGGCAAATGCCCACTTTAGTAAATTCATCGAGAAAAATTACGAGGATTGGTTGCAAAAACCCGATACAGAAACACCCGTATTATCGCATTTAATGCTGCGTAAACATGTTTTTCCGAAGATCAACGACAAGAGTCCTCTTTATTTTATTTTGATTGATAACTTGCGTTTTGACCAATGGAAAACCTTAGACAAATACATCCAAGAATACTTCCGATTAGAATCCGAAAATAACTATTATTCCATCCTGCCTACGACAACGGCCTACGCCCGAAACGCCATATTTGCCGGAATGATGCCATCTGAAATCGCTAAAAATTACCCCGACAAATGGGTCTACGATGTAGGCGATTCTGAAGACGAAGAAGGATTCAATAAACAGGAAGAATTTTACTTACAGGAGCAATTAAAGCGCCTAAAAATCAACGCTAAAAGCTCTTATCACAAGATTATTCACCAGTACCAAGGAAAACAATTAGTCGACAATTTCAATAAATTAGCGACTAATGATTTAAATGTCATCGTCTACAATTTCGTCGATATGCTCTCCCATGCTAGGACGGACATGGCTATGATCAAAGAATTAGCTCCAGATGAGTCAGCTTACCGCAGCTTAACGGCCAGCTGGTTCCAGCATTCTCCTCTTTTTGATTTATTAAAGAAGATTGCAGAGAAAAAGGGACGCGTCATCATAACGACCGACCACGGAATGATTCGCGTACAAAATCCGATTAAAATCGTGGGAGATCGGAATACGAATACCAATTTACGTTATAAACAGGGGAAAAATTTGAATTGGGATAACGCGAATAAGATGATGGTTTGCCGAAAGCCTGAGAACATTTTTTTACCCAAACCAAACGTTTCAACCACCTATGTGTTTGCAAAAGAAGATAACTTATTTGCCTACCCTAATAATTATAACCAATACGTAAATCACTATAGAAATACCTTTCAACACGGCGGAATTTCACTGGAAGAATGTATCATTCCGGTGATATACTACACGGGAAAATAGGATTATAGACTGGCTACAGGGAATATTTTACCGCCTTCGCATTTCAGGATTTGACCTGGAACCTTAGCCATTGTATTGTAGTCGTGACTCGCCATGATGATGGCCATTCCACTTTGATTCAGCTCCTTAAATAATTGCATAATTTCCAAAGAAACCTCCGGATCTAAATGACCTGTGGGCTCATCAGCAAGCAATAAAACCGGGTTATTTAGAATGGCACGCGCAATACAAATGCGTTGTTGTTCTCCGCCAGAAAGACGGTGAATACGCTTAGAAATGACAGAACTCATTCCCACACGCGCTAAAACCTCCTCGATTTTGAATCGTATTTCATCCTTATTCGTGTGACCTGTCGCCTCTAAAACAAAGGACAAATTCTTCTCGACATTGCGATCTGTCAGCAATTGAAAATCTTGAAAAACGAAGCCTAATTTACGTCTTAAGAATGGCACCTCTGAACGCTTAATGGTATTCAATGAATAACCCGCCACCGAAGCTGTTCCAGACTCAAGACCAATTTCCGCAATAATACTGCGAAAGAAGGTGCTCTTTCCGCTACCCGTTTTACCAATCAAATAATAAAAATCTCCCTCATTAATCGTTAAATTAATGTCTTCCAGTGTATTAACACCGTCTTGAGAAATACTTACTTGTTCAAAAGATAATACAGACATAAAAATCGCCTAGGTTAATTAAGAATTTGCTTTTGCGTGATCCGCTAAGAATTGCGCTAAACCACTATCCGTCAATGGGTGCTTTAATAAAGCTAACATGGCAGATAAGGGTCCAGTCATCACATCTGCTGCAGCTTCTGCACATTTAATGATGTGCATTGGGTGACGAACAGAGGCTGCTAAGATTTGCGTATCAAATTCGTAGTTATCGTAGATCAATCGAATTTGCTCGATCAATTCGATACCGTCGAAAGAGATATCATCTAAGCGTCCGATGAAGGGAGAAACGTAGGTTGCCCCTGCTTTAGCAGCTAATAAAGCCTGTCCCGCAGAGAATACAAGCGTACAATTCGTTTTAATCCCTCTTTCAGAAAAATATTTCAAGGCCTTGATACCGTCCTTGATCATAGGAATCTTTACTACGATTTTATCGTCCAGCTCCGCTAATTCTTCACCTTCGCGAATCATTCCATCGTAATCAGTGGCGATTACTTCGGCAGAAACATCTCCATCCACAATATCACAAATCGCTTTGTAATGACGTAAGACGTTGTCTTTCCCGGTGATTCCTTCTTTAGCCATTAAGGAAGGGTTAGTCGTAACTCCGTCCAAAACACCTAAATCTTGTGCTTCTTTAATTTGCGCTAAATTCGCTGTATCGATAAAAAATTTCATAGGTCAGATTTTTATAACAAAAAAATGGCAAATTCACCGCTACAACCGACCTACCCTTGCTTCGATCAAGACCTGGGGGATTCAGCGGGAGCTGGTAATTTGCCACCACAAAGATGACAAAAAAGCAGCTTTTTTCAAAATAAATATCGTTTTTTTGGATTAGCCCCTTAACTTTAAAATATGAAAAAATGGATTCTATTGGTTAGCCTTAGTGTTGCTTGGGCTTGTTCTACTTCGGGTGAGGCTTGGTTAGACGAGGCGAAAGCACGTTTACAGAAAGGGGAAACGGTTTCTGCGAAAGAAGCACTGCAGAAAGCGATTGAGAAAAATCCCGGTTTGGCGGAAGCATATAACCTTCAAGGGGTCATTCTATTTCAAGAAAAAAAATACCCAGAGGCAGAAGCCGCTTACCGAAAGGCGATCGATTTAAAACCTTCCCTCTATACCGCTCAATTGAATTTAGGTGCGGTTTTGATGGAACAAGGGGTTTGGGATAAAGCCCTAGCGCCTACGGATAAAGCCATCGCTTCGCAGCCGGATTCAAGCGCAGGATATCTCCAAAGAGGGATTATTCAAGCGGCCCTTGCACAACCAGCCAAAGCTAAAATTGATTTTACACAGGCCATTAAACTGGCGCCAAAAGATATTAATGCCTTTTACAACCGCGGAAACATCCTTTTTCAAGAAGAGGATTACGCCGGAGCTGTAGCTGATTTTGCGAAGGCCGCTGAGATTAATCCGAATTTTGGCAAAGCTTATTACGCACTAGGCCTAAGCTATATCAAATCGAAACAAAACGACAAAGCATGCCTTGCCTTTCAACAAGCGCAAAAATTGAATTATCCAGGTGCGGCTGAAGCCGTAAAAAACCTATGTAATTAATATGAGAAACGTACAATTCATCTTGGGAGGTATTTTCGGCCTCGTCTTTTTAATGTTTACGTACTGGCAGTTGAATGACCCGGACCCTATTTTGTGGGTACCCGTTTATGCTACAGCAGTTTATACCGCTTTGCAGGCGATGCGTGGCAAAACGAATCCAGAGCTTTTGATCGTCTTATTTTTTCTCTCTGTATTCGCAGGATTGCAATTATGGGTTGAAATAACGGCTTGGGAAGGATTCTTAACAGATGGCTTGAGCATGAAGACACATAACCAAGAGTTAGCACGAGAAGCGGTGGGTCTTTGGATTGCATCCGGCTCGTTTGCTTTGTTTTACGTTTTAGAAAAAAGGAAATAAGATGTTAGATCTTGGTTTTGTCTCTGCGATTCTCCCTCACAAAAGTCTTTTTGAGGTTTTAGATTATGCGCAACAACAACATTTTGCCTGTGTAGAGGTCATGTGTTGGCCCTCTTCCTCTTCGGATGCGCGCAGGTATGCGGGTGTTTCGCATATTTCAGTAGACCAATTATCCACAGAGGATCTTGTAGCCTTGAAGGCGAAATTAGATCTACATCCGGTCAAAATATCCGCTTTAGGTTATTACCCGAATCCATTGGATCCTGATGAAAAGCAAGCTGCTTTTTACCGAGAGCACATCCAGAAAATCATTAAAGCAGCTGCCGTTTTAGGCATTTCGCGTGTGAATACCTTTGTAGGCCGTGATTATACGAAGAATGTGGCTTATAATATCGGTCGGTTTTCGGAGGTTTGGCCGGAAATTATTGCGTTAGCAGATACGCTACAGATTAAAATAGGCATTGAAAACTGTCCCATGTTCTTTAGCGATGATGAATGGCCTGGAGGAAAGAATTTGATGACGACGCCCAAGATTTGGGATGAATTATTTACGATCATTCCGTCGGCGAATTTTGGCCTAAATTATGATCCATCTCATATGGTCTTTCAGATGATGGATTATACCTACCCTATTTACCACTATGCGGATCGGATTCACCACGTGCACTTAAAGGATGTTAAAGTATATCCTGAAAAATTGAATCGCGTGGGGATTTTAGCGAATCCATTAGAATACCATTCCCCTAAAATTCCAGGACTTGGCGATATACAGTGGGGGAAGTTCATTTCTGCTTTAAACGACGTACGGTACCGAGGTCCAATCGTGATTGAAGTAGAAGATAAGGCCTATGAAGGCTCAGAAGAGGATATCGACAAAGCGATTCGAAGTGCGAGGAATCACATCCAACAATTTTTACCCTAAAAAAAGGGCTTCAGATATGAAGCCCTTTTTTAATGCAGCGAAAATCGCTCAATTATTTACTAGGTTTTGCAAAGATCACCGGGTCGATCGTAGGATTAATTTCCACTGACACGGTTTCTACTGTCATCGTTCCACCCATCGGACTTGGCGTCTCAACGGTATGAGGGAAAGCTAAGCCATTGACCATTTTATAGTTAGAGAAGCTCACTTCAGAATCAACCTCTTGACCATTTACTTGAACTTTAGCTTGCGTCTTCACCACAAAATTAGTTGCAGTAGAAACATATACCTTACTATCTTCTCCAGATGGTTTGGTGACGGTCAACAGATATACATCAGCTCCATCCAATTTCTCTTTAGAGACTAAATCAATCTTATATCCGTCCTTCTTTGCGTTCGTCAAAATAGAACCCAACATCAATTGAGAACCTGCCATTTTAACTTGATCAGCCGGCATATCTTCTGGCTCACCCGTTCCGCCCATCATGGCAGGACGATTCATCCAACCTTTATTTCCATCAATGACCGTAATGATTTTATTTCCCATGACAGCTACTTCTGTCCGAAAAGATTTTCCGATCACTAAAGACGTATTACTTTCAATATCCATTCCCTGAACAGAGAATTTATTTTTTACAACGGCTGTTTTCACGGCAGCCCATTTATCAGCGCCACCCATGGCAGCTTCGTGCTTAGCTAAAATTTCCTCAGTCGATTGAGCAGACGCCACTGAAGCGACTAACATTCCTGCTACGAGGCAGATTGATTTGATCATTGTTTTCATGATATAGGGGTTTATTTTTCGAAAGATAGTAAAATTATTGAGCTTTTTTCGGAATGGAACGCATCACGATAAACCAGCCAATCAATACTAAAATGGCAGCCATAAAGAAGGCTGCGCCTGGGAATAAAATGGGCGCTTGTTCAGAGGCGAAATAGGCGAATAAATTGGAGGCCAAAAGAGGGCCAAAAATAGTCGTAATAGATTGTAAACTAGTCAATCCACCCTGTAATTCACCTTGTTCATTCGGACCTACTTGTTGAGTGATCAGGCTTTGGAGAGCTGGTCCTGCAATTCCCCCCAACCCAAAAGGAATCATAAAGGCATACATCATCCAAGATTTAGTCGCATAGGCGAACATAAAAAATCCGATGCCATACAGGAGTAAACCGTAAGAGATCGCACGTATTTCACCTAGTTTGGGCATAATAATACGGGCCAAACCTCCTTGCACAATGGCTACAATTAAACCGACAAAGGCTAAAGAATAGCCTACTTGATCCGGTGTCCAGCCAAAAACCTTCATCGTAAAATAGGACCACGTACTAGGGTGCACCTGACCGGCTAATTGCAGGCAGAAGAAACCTCCTACCAAACCCGCGATCACTGGATATTTTGTCAAATTCTTTAAAGATCCTAAGGGATTCGCACGCGTGATGTCAAAGGGACGGCGGTTCGATTTTGCTAGGGATTCTGGTAAGACAAAATAGCCGTAAATCCCATTAATTAAAGTTAAACCCGCCGCGGCAAAGAAGGGAATTCGATCACCATAAGACGCTAGCATCCCACCTATCGCAGGTCCAATAATAAATCCTACACCGAAAGCGGCTCCTACGACACCAAAATTCTTTGCCCGATCTTCCGGCTTTGACACATCCGCAATGTAGGCTTGAGCCGTCGTAAAACTGGCACCAGTGATTCCTGACATGATGCGACCGATGAATAACCAAAGAATATTGGGCGCGAAGGCTAAAACAAGGTAATCAATCGTGAAGCCGAATAAAGAGGCCAAAATCACCGGACGGCGACCCACCTGATCCGATAATCCACCTAAAACAGGAGAAAACAAGAACTGCATAATGGCATAGGACGCCATTAACCAGCCTGCATATTGAGAGGCAACGGAAATATCTCCACCCACAAAACCTTTGATAAGGTTAGGTAAAACGGGGATAATTAGGCCGATTCCGAGAACGTCAATTAATAAAGTGATAAAGATAAATCCAATTGCAGGATCCTTTTTGCTCGCCATTTGATTCTAGATTAGGCTGCAATTTAAGAAAAAGGATACTGAATATTCGTTTTTAAAAATTCCTTACTCGTTTCTGCACAAGATAAGGGTGTTTTACCCGCGTCTGGAACGGCATCTAATTCAACAATGGCGAAGCCTTTGAACTTGATTTTGTCCAAGTTAGCGAATACCTCCTCTAGGTTCACTTTACCTTGCCCTAATTCGACGAAACGGTAGCGAGGCTCGGTTTGACGCACATCTTTTACGTGTAATGCCTGTAAAACTTTACGGTATTTCAACACCGCATCTGCCGGATTACCGCCGCCTTGGAAATAATGAGCTACGTCTAATAGCAATTTGATTTTAGCCGGATCCATGTGGTTTACGAGCAAATCAACCTCCTCAGGTGTTTCCCCAAACTGGTCCATGTGGTTGTGGTAGGTAGCTTGAATGCCTAATTCTTTCGTTTTGGCACCAATCTCGTTCATGACCTCTGCTAAACGAATAAGGTCTTTCTCCTCTGGCTTCACCCCTTTCTTGCGTAAGGAATTCGTTAATTGAATCGACGTACCACCTAGGGCTTTTACGAAAGCAGCGTGCCTAACGTGCTGGGCGATGGATGCCTCTACTTTGGCTGCATCAATCTCAACATTGCCGCTCGAAAACATACATAATTGCAAGCCTGATGAATCTAATAAGGCTTTTAAAGCGGCAGGATTATCCTTGTATTTTGCAAATGAATTCGCGCGTAACTGTATTCCCTTGAAACCTAGGGCTGAAATTTCTTGAATCGCCTGCTCATCTTGCCCATTCCAAGTGATGGCAGAATAACCCAAAGAATAGGATTTTTTCGCAGCAAAAAGAGAAGAAACTGGAAGTGTTGTAGCCAAGGTAATGGCCAAAAATTCGCGTCTAGTTGTCATAGGAGGAGGTTTTATTATAAAAGCCTCTCCCACAGCTTATTTACTCTCGCTGAATTTCAAATAATCTGCTAATAGACTCAGCTTATCCGTACCGATGTAATCCACACCGATATCTAACAGTGCTTGATACCCTAAAAGGGAATCTGGGGTAGCCCAAAGACGTACTTTTCGGCCGTTTGCATGGACTTGATCCACGTAGTTTTTGAGTTTTTCTTTCAAGGCTGCTGGTATAGGTCCTTGTCCAGCCCAAAAGCCAAACTTCAACATCGATTCACTCTCTAACAACACTTTAGAAGTGGGAAAACGCTCATTCGAACGACCATCAAAGGTGATCCAAGCTGGGGATTCAATGTATTGGGAGGGTTTTGGGCGGTTACCGGAAATCACTATTCGGAATCCTTTTTGTTGAATAAGTTCTGCATGAGGCTTCAAAGCAGCAATAATCAGCGGCAAGGTGGAATCCGATGAGGTCTTCGAATCAATCAATAATTGATGAAAATCCCCCTCTTTATTGGCTTTTAGGACGCGGATAATGGGGTCAATATACAGATCCTTCAAATTGCGATTCAGACTCAGTTGATTCCGTTCGTGACCCACCAATAATTGTCCATTCACGGCATATACATCCGCCTCAATGGAACCAAAACCTGATTGAAATGCCTCAAAAAATGGTCTTTCGTGTTCGTAATCATTGTGTGCGTGCGCTTTTAACAACGGACTCTGCGCCTGTAAAGCGAATGATAACAAACAGAAAAGGGCGATTTTTTTCATTAGCCTTTCACATAATCCCCAGACGCGATGCGCGTTTTCGGATCGATTTTCTTGTTGTATAAATACGCGTAGGTTTCGATTTCCTTGCCTTTCAAATTTACTTTAACTTGCTCGCGCACGAAAAGACTTTCGGCTGGTTTGTCTGTATTGAATTCTTCGTATTCATCTAATACGTTCAATAATTTGATCGTATTGGACAATAAATACAATTCGCCCACTACCTGGTCTTTCGCGTCATCCGATGGGATAATACCCGGATAATCAGCCACTTGGTACATCTGACCTTGGTAGGTCGCCATGCCGATGTAATCCGAATTTCGTGCGATCAAGCGGTGTAAATCGTTTCCACAGTCGCGGCGCAAGGTTCCGTATACGAATAAATATTCCTCTACGTCTGGTTCTGGTAGTTTCGCTTCTTCCAAAGTCAATACTAAGTCCTCTTGCTCTACCACCGTTCCTTCAGTCAATAACACATTACCGATAATTCCTTCAAATGGAGCCGAAACAATCGATTCCATCTTCATCGCCTCAATGACGTACAATGGAGCATTTAATTTCACCTCGTCGCCTGGTTTCACCAAAATACGAGATAAACGACCCTGCAATGGAGCACCGATATCACCTTTCACTTTCGCTTTCGCGTGTTGCGCGCGTTCGACTTTGACGTTTTTGTCCAAAATCTTAATGCGGCGTGCCTGGCCATTTAATTCAAATGTTACATTGCGCAGACCTGATTCGTCAGGCTCAGACATGTACAGGAACTTCACGATGATCGTCTTGCCTGGCTCAATCGTGATCATAATCTCCTCATCCTGCTTCAAGCCATAGAAAAAGGCTGGCGTAGGAAGGGCTGACAATTCGCCGAATAAAGCCGAATTCTTGTAATAGTCCTCGTAGACTTTCGGGTACATTTTGTAGGATAAGTAATCGAAGAATCCATCTTCTGCCTCTGGAAATTTCTTCGTAAAGGTCTTGAAATCTGCGTCGAAGTCGATGGGTGCCAAATGGTCATTTGGACGACCTTCGATTGCGTGCTCGCCTTTTAGGATGATCTCCTGTAGTTGTTTAGGGAATCCTTGGTAAGGTTGACCTAAGCCGCCTTTGAAGAAGTCTTTGACGGATTCAGGGAAGGATAAAGTAGCTCCTTTGGCATATACATCCTCCGCCGTTAACGAATTCGCGGTCATAAAAATCGCCATATCCCCCACCACTTTCGAGGATGGAGTTACTTTCACGATATCGCCAAAAAGCGTATTCGCCTCCGTATAATTACGCTTCAATTGTTCAAACTTGTCGCCCACACCTAGCGCAATCGCTTGGCCACGTAAGTTCGTATATTGACCGCCCGGAATCTCATTATTGTATACCTCAGCGGTTCCCGCTTTCAGTTCTGATTCGAACGGCGTATACATCGTACGCACCGCTTCCCAATAATTCGAATATTCGTTTAACAGGTCTAAATCCAGGTCAGATGCTTTCGCGTGACCTTGCATCATCGCCACTAACGAGTTCAAATTAGGCTGTGAAGTCAAACCAGACATCGCTCCTAAAGCCCCATCTACGATATCCACACCGGCTTCAATGGCCTTTAAATAGGTCGCTGATTGAACAGAGGCCGTGTCGTGCGTATGCAAGTGAATGGGTAAGTCGACCGCTTTCTTCAATTCGGTGACTAATTTTTCTGCTTGGAATGGACGCAAAAGACCGGCCATATCCTTAATCGCTAACATGTGAGCACCGGCATCTTCGAGCTGACGCGCCATATCTACGTAGTATTGTAGATTGTATTTCTCGTTTGTAAAGACGTCACCCGTATAACAAATCGCTGCTTCAGCGATGCCCGGCGTGCGTTCCCGAACCGCTTTGATCGATACTTTCATTGCATCGATCCAGTTCAAGGAATCGAAAATACGGAAGACATCGACTCCGGCTTCCGAGGATTTCTCTACGAATTTTTCAATCAAATTGTCTGGGTATGCAGAATATCCTACCGCGTTTGAACCGCGGAAAAGCATTTGCAATAACATATTCGGCATCGCCTCGCGGAACTCTTGCAGGCGTTTCCAAGGAGATTCTTGCAAGAAACGCATCGCCACGTCGAAGGTCGCGCCACCCCAAACCTCCATCGAGAACAATTGAGGGAAAGATTTCGCAAAACCGTCAGCCACGGCTAACATATCTTGGGTGCGGACACGAGTCGCTAAAAGCGATTGGTGCCCGTCACGGAAGGTCGTGTCCGTAAAATAAATTTGCTTCGCCTCACGAATGTGCTTCGCAAATTTCTCCGGACCCATTTCCGTTAATAATTGCTTGTTTCCTTTCGGGTATTCCGACATTGGATCCACATACGGGATAATCGGGGTGCGGAAAGGAGCCGTAGGCTTTACTTTCACATCCGGATTTCCGTTAACGATTACCTCTCCTAGGTAGCGAATCGCCTTTGTCGACCGGTCACGTGTAGGTTTGAAGTTGAATAATTCCGGGTGGTTCGCAATGAATGGCACCGTACAGTGACCTTCTTGGAAGACCGGGTGCGTGATGACGTTGCGCAAAAAGGGAATATTGGTTTTTACACCACGGATTCTGAATTCGGTCAGCGCGCGGTTTAAGCGTTCGGACGCACCGCGAAGCGTGCGGCCTTTGGCAGACACCTTCACTAACATCGAATCGAAATACGGGGAAATCTTTACACCGGGATACGAAGATCCTTCGTCTAAACGAATACCGAAACCAGCTGCGTTTCGATAGGCGATAATTGTTCCAAAATCCGGCTTAAATCCATTCGCTGGATCTTCCGTCGTGATACGGCATTGGATCGCAAAACCCTTTAGCGGGATGTCCGCTTGGTTTTGGATGAAAATACCCGGATCGGATAATCTGTAATTTTGGGCGATTAGAATCTGCGTGCGGACAATATCGATGCCCGTCACCTCTTCCGTAATCGTATGTTCTACTTGAATACGCGGATTCACCTCGATGAAATAGATATTTTCGTCTTTATCGACCAAAAACTCCACCGTTCCAGCGTTATAATAATTTACGGCTTTACCGATGGAAAGCGCATAAGCGTATAATTTCTGTTTAGTTTCTTCTTTTAGACCAAAAGAAGGGGCGATCTCTACTACTTTTTGGAAACGTCTTTGTACCGAACAATCGCGCTCATACAAATGCACTAAATTTCCATGTTGATCCCCTAATAATTGTACCTCGATGTGTTTGGGATCATCGATAAATTTCTCGATGAACAAGGTATCATCTCCAAACGCATTTTTCGCCTCGTTCTTTGCCTCTTGGTACGCCTTTTCTAATTCCTCTTCCGTTCTCACTACGCGCATTCCACGTCCACCACCGCCGGCAGCCGCTTTCACCATCACCGGGAATTTAATGCGTTTCGCTTCGGATAGGGCCAAAGAATAATCAGCCAAATCCCCTTTCGAATCCTCAATCATGGGTACATTGGCTTTCAATGCAGCCACTTTCGCCGCCACTTTATCTCCCAACGCGTTCATCGCTTCTGGAGATGGGCCCACAAAAACGATTCCCTCTTCTCTACAGCGAGTTGCCAACACTACGTTTTCCGATAAGAAACCATAACCCGGGTGAATAGCGTCGATTTTCTTCGATTTACACAAAGAAATCAAGCCCTCGATGTCCAAGTAAGGTTTTAAAGGCTCGTCGTCTTTCCCGATTTGGTAAGCTTCATCGGCTTTATAGCGGTGCAAGGAATAGCGATCTTCGAAGGTATAAACGGCAACGGTACGAATTCCTAATTCGGACGCGGCACGCATGATTCGGATAGCAATCTCACCGCGGTTAGCGATCAATAAACTGGAGATTTTTTTAACGTATGATTTTGGCATAATCAATAAAATAGGAGATTCTAACAAAAATGCTAAATATATTGTGAAACTCGCACCAAATACCGCATTTTATTTGGTGAAACTTAAAAAAATACCATATTTATTAGGTTCGTTACCAAGAAAAATAATTCTACCGCCTTCGAGCGATTTTTCTTAACTTGCAGGTCGAACAAAAAATTGCTTTTTATGAAACCTATCATCGGTATCACGTTAGGAGATTACAACGGAATCGGACCGGAAGTAATCTTGAAATCCTTAGCCAGTCCTCGCTTGCTAAAGTGGTGTACGCCTGTGATTTATGGTTCTGCCAACGTATTGGATTTTTACCGCCAAAAATTCGAATTAAAAGAATGGTCCATCGCCGTGATTCAAGAAGCCTCCGAAGCTATATCAGGCGAAAGCTTTGTTATTAACTGCTGGGACGATGCGTCTACCGTGGTAGAACCCGGAAAAGAGACCAAAGAAGCAGGGAAAGCCGCCTTTGATTGCCTAGAAAGAGCCGCGAACGACTTAGATCGCGGACTAATTTCCGCACTCGTAACTGCTCCAATCAATAAACACAACATCCAATCCGAAGACTTCAAATTCCCTGGACATACGGAATATTTGACCGATCGTTTCGAAGCAAAATCATCTCTTATGATGATGGTTTCAGATGGCTTTAGAATGGGCGTTGCTACGGGCCATATTCCTCTATTAGAGGTTTCTAAGGCCTTAAGCGCTGATTTATTGCGCACAAAAATCACCTTATTCTTGAAGAGTTTAAAGGAAGATTTCTCGATTGACAAACCTCGTTTAGCTGTGTTGGGTTTAAATCCACACGCAGGTGAATCAGGACTTTTAGGACAAGAAGAATTAGAGATTATTCAACCGGTAGTGGATGAATTTAGAACAAAAGGCAACTTGGTTTTTGGGCCTTATCCAGCGGATGGTTTCTTCGGAAAAGCGCAATTCAAAGAGTTTGACGGCGTTCTGGGTATGTACCACGATCAAGGTTTGATTCCGTTCAAATACATCGCTTTTGACTCAGGTGTGAATTTTACAGCTGGTTTACCTGTTATTCGAACCTCTCCAGACCATGGAACAGCTTATGATATTGCTGGCCAAAACGTAGCCGATCCAGGTTCTTTTCTTCAGGCCTTATTTTTAGCGTTAGATCTCGTAAAAAACCGAATGAATGCGTAAAGTGTTGATCGTCGACGAGGTTCATCCTTCGATGGCAGAAGGGCTAACGAATCTAGGATTCGAGGTGGAAACACGTACTGATCTATCTCTAGCAGAATTCACATCGATTTTGCCTGGATACGAAGGATTAGTCGTTCGAAGTAAATTCAAAATCACGGCAGATATTCTGACAGATACCACATTGACTTTCATCGCCCGTGCAGGCGCAGGGCTAGACTTATTAGATGTCGATGCCTGCCTATCCAGGGGAATCGCGGTTTTCTCTGCCAATGAGGGAAATTCAGACGCGGTGGCGGAACACGTTATTGGACAGTTATTATCGCTTGCGCACAAACTACATACGTCGGATACCGAAGTACGTCACGGATTGTGGGAAAGAGAAGGTAATCGGGGATTTGAACTCAAAGGAAAGACCATCGGTATCATCGGATATGGAAACATGGGTAAAGCGGTCGCTTCGCGACTTGCTTGTTTCGGAATGACCATTTTAGCCTATGACAAATACACCCCATCAGCTGATTATCCAGCTACGATGGAGCAGCTATTTGAACAGGCTGATATAGTAAGTTTGCATATCCCCTTGACTTCTGAGACGCGCGGATTAGTTTCAATTGAGTTTTTAGCATCTTTCAAAAAGCCCATCATACTGATCAATAGTTCTCGAGGACCTATTGCTCCACTGGAACCCTTGTTACACGGATTACGTACAAGCAGAATCAAGGGATTGGCGCTGGATGTGCTTCCAAACGAAAAGTTATCCACTTGGTCGCCAGTAGAAAAAGAACTTTTCGCCGAAATCGCCGCTTATCCAGCCACCATTTTCAGTCCGCACGTGGCAGGTTGGACCACTGAAAGTTATTATAAAATCAACGAGGTATTACTCGAAAAAATAAAGTCGCATTTCCAGCTATGAATTACCCTCTAAATCTTGCCGAAAAACTGGGTTTCAACCAGGTAAAAGAGGAAATTAAGCAGCTTTGCTTAAGTCCGATGGGGCTAGAATACGCGGATAAAATGCGCTTTTCAGATCGTTTCCCTTTAGTCAAGCAATGGGTAGAACAGGTCGATGAGATGGGCCGCATTTTGGGCGAGCACGGTGGCGAATTTCCGCAGACAGATTACTACGATTTACGTTCTTATCTAAGTCCATTGCAGCTGGAAGGCCATTATTTATCGGCGGATGAATGGAGGGATTGGCAACGGGCCTTAACGGTTTTGTATGAAACCATCCGGTTCTTTGCGGCAATTGATTCAAGCGAATACCCAGAAATACATAAAATCACCCAGCATTTTCTCGCCAAAGGCGCGGAGAGCGAGGGAGATTTCAGACAAATACTACCCATCATTCAAGATTTAGACCGCGTATTTGATGTAAACGGTCAAATCAAGGAAACGGCCTCCCCTGCTTTAGGCGATTTACGTCGCCAGAGGATAAAGGAGGAACAAAGTCTACGTAAAAAACTCGATTCGTATTTAAGCCAAGCCTATAAAGAGGGCTGGGTGAGCAAGGATTTCTCGTTAACCTTACGTAATGGCCGAATGGTGATTCCATTAGCGGCGGAGCACAAGCGAAAGATCAAAGGTTTCGTTCAAGATGAATCAGATACCGGGAAAACGGTCTTTTTAGAGCCCGCAGATGCGCTGGCGATGAACAATGAAATCAAATCCTTGGAATCGGCTGAGCGTCGTGAGATTATCCAAATTTTATCGAAACTATCGGATCGAATTCGTCCTTTGACACCCTTTTTAGCCCACGCCTTTTCGTGGTTAGGTTTGATTGATTTTATTCGGGCCAAAGCCCTGTGGGGAAGCGAACACAATGCTATCAAACCCACGTTTATTCAAGATAAACCGATCGTTAATTGGACTGATGCGCGGCATCCCTTATTGGAAAAATCGCTCGAAAAAATTGGCAAAAAGATTAAACCGTTGACCATTCGATTGGAAGAAGATCGGCGCATCATGGTCGTCTCTGGACCTAATGCTGGAGGTAAATCAGTTACTTTAAGTACCGTAGGTTTATTGCAATTCTTATTTCAATCCGGCTGTTTAGTGCCTTTAGCTGAAGGTAGTACGATGGGCTTCTTCTCCCAACTCTTCCTAGATATGGGGGACGAGCAAAATTTAGAGAATGAATTAAGTACCTATTCGTCTCACTTAAGTAATATGCGGTATTTCTTGCAGCACGTGAACGAGAAAACGCTGATTTTAGTCGATGAGTTTGGTACGGGAACTGAGCCCTCTTTAGGGGGTGCGATTGCGGAATCCATCTTAGAGAAACTGGCTGATAAAGGATGTTACGGCGCAATTAACACGCACTTTGGCAACTTAAAAAGTCTGGCTGATCGCCAAAAAGGACTTTTCAACGCCGCGATGCGCTACGACACCGAGCACTTGGAACCCCAATTCATTTTGGATATGGGAAAACCGGGAAGTTCGTTTGCCTTTGAAATTGCGCAGAAAATTGGTTTACCTAAAGCCATCATCGAAAATGCGCGTAAGAAATTGGGCAAGAAGCAGGTAGATTTTGATAAGTTATTACTGGAAACGGAAACGGAGAAGCAGATTTGGGAGAGTAAAAACGCCAGTTTAGCCTTAGCTAATGAGCAAGCTCTATCTATCAAGGAAAACTACGAGCGTCTGAAAAATCACGTGCAGGAAGAGCAGAAAGCGATGTTAAATGCGGCGAAAGCAGAGGCGAAAAAAATCATCCAAGAGGCGAATCAACGCATCGAGCAGACCATCAGACAGATCCGCGAGAAAGAGGCCGATAAAGAAAAGACGAAGGAATTGCGTGCGGATTTAGAACAATTCGTACAAAAAGAATTGAAAATCGTAGCGCCATTAAAGGTCGTTTCCGAAACTCCCGGAATCGTTTATGCCAACTCCCCGATCGCTGTGGGTGATTGGGTAGTGATTAAAGGGAGTGGTGACGAACCTACTTTGGGACAAATTCTGGAACTAAAAGGAAAAGACGCAGTCATTTCTCTGGGAGCCATTCGCAGTACGATTAAACTGAATCGCCTCCAAAAAATCGTCGCGCCCAAACAGCAAAAGAAAAGTACAGCGCCACTTCGTGGCATCGACATCAACGATCGCATGGCGCAATTTCAGCTAAAATTAGATATCAGAGGGAAGCGCGGCGAAGAGGTTTATGTCATTTTAGACCAATACATCAACGATTGCCTCCTATTAGGCGTTCCAGAAGTTCAAATTTTGCACGGAAAAGGCGACGGAATTTTACGAACGTTAATTCGTGAACAATTAAAGCGATACCGAGAAATCAAAAACATCACTGACGAACACGCAGACCGTGGCGGTGCGGGAATCACCATCGTTACCTTTAAATGATCCGTTTATTTGCCTCCCTTTTTGCCCTCTTTTTCTTACCTAGCTGCATGCTACAATATGCCGCTGGCCTCACCCAAATTCAACAAGAAAAATACAAAGAGGCGACGTATAACTTTTCGGTGGCTCTGACAAAAGATCCTAAAAACCCCGAAATCTACTTCGCCAGAGCTTTTTCACGAGGTTCCATGGAAGAATACTCGGGTGCCATTTCTGACTTAACTAAAGCCATTCGCCTTGATTCCACGAATGCGGATTATTTCTTCTACAGAGGTTACTTCAAATCTAAATTAGGGAACGATAAAGGCGCCATAAAGGACTTTTCTAAATCCATCATTCGCTACCCTTATTATGCGGAGACCTATTATAATCGGGGAATTAATCTACTGCACCTTGGTCTGATTGACGATGCCTGCTTGGATTTTAAGACGGCGATTGAATTAGGGGATACGCTTTCGTTGAAGTACCAAGCTTCTTTGTGTAAAGAATAAAGCATAAAGCACAAAGAATAAAGGAGATTATAGATAAGAGAGTAGAGATACTTGACTTATCTCATTCTAGCGTATGATTTCCATCAGTTATCCCCCTCCATCGCTAGGGTAATTTTGCAAGGCTTTTATATAGCCTCCAAAATTTTCCAGATGAACTCAAAATCAAATCACACCTTCCATATCCCCGTTATGGGATTAGCGTTTACGGTGGACTCCCCTATTAAAGTGGCCCGTTTTGGCATTTCCTCCGTCCTCTCCTTAGCAGAAGATCGCCTGATCGAAATGATGCGAAAAAAGTATAGCGAAGTAGCCGAAGATGACTACCAACCCATAGGACCTAATGTGGAGGATTACCGGGCGAAAAGGATTACGAGTTACCTAAATCTAGTCCATCGTATCGTGCAGAAGCAGTTCAAAACCTTACAGCAAGAAGCTTTTGGAGAAGGAAATGAAATCGACCAGTACTTTGAGATGTTGCCCACCGATTCAGTTCTACGGGCCTCTTACACGCAACTATTGAAAACGGATTGCCCCACTAAAAAGGGGATGTTAGCGAATGAATTAAGGTCAAAAATGCAGCCAGGAAGCATCGATGTAAATATTATGACCAAGTTGGATAAAAGTAATCCAAGCCCGAATGGGGATATAAAAGAAGAAAATTCCGATGCGGTGGCGGCATTAAGAGGCTATGCACTCAGTGAGTTACGTAATTCATCTCTTGTTTTTTCAGCGGGAATGAATCCCCGTTTATTTAATTATTTAGAACAATTTGAGGATTTCCAAACCTTTAAAAAGAAGGTTATCGTCAAAGTGACCGATTTTAGATCTGCCTTGATTCAAGGGAAATATTTGGCCAAAAAAGGCATTTGGGTAAGTGAATTTCGCATCGAATCAGGATTGAATTGTGGTGGACATGCATTTGCGACAGATGGGTATTTGCTTGGCCCCATTTTAGAAGAATTCAAAACAAAAAAACAAGAATTAATCGACACGATGTTCTCCCTTTTTCAAAAAGGAGAGAAAGCTCCCGCCATTAAAATTTCTGTACAAGGGGGCATCGGAACGCACGAGGAGGACCAATTATTACACGATTATTATGCGGTAGACAGCACCGGATGGGGCTCACCATTCTTATTAGTTCCTGAAGCGACCACGGTGGATGAGGAAACGATGCAATTGCTTGCAGCATCGAAAAAAGAGGATATTGTTTTAAGCAAAAGTTCTCCTCTCGGCATTCGATTTAATTATCTAAAAGGCACTTCTGGCCACAAAGAGCGCTTAAATCGGATAAAACAAAACAAGGCAGGAAGCCCTTGTACGGAAAAACATTTAGCTTTTAATACCGAATTTACGACGGAACCCATTTGTACCGCATCGAAAAAATACATTCAACTAAAATTAGCGACACCGGAAGGACAAGCAAAAAAAGAAGAGATTTTAGCCAAAGAATGCCTCTGCGTAGGGTTAAGCAATTCTGCAGCTATCGTCAATAAAGAATCATTTGTCAAAAAACTAACCGCCGTGACCATGTGTCCAGGTCCGAACATCGCCAATTTCTCCCAAATTGTTTCCCTTAAAACCATGCTTGATCATATCTATGGTCGCATTCAAGATTTGACGAAAGAGAGTCGTCCACACCTATTTTTGGCAGAACTAGAACTCTATGTGAACTTCCTGGTAGAATCAATCGAAGAAGAAATCAATACGGAGACTTGGGCTAAACGGACGAAATATTTCCAAACTTTCACCGCAAATCTGCAATCAGGAATCGAATACTATAAAACCGTTCCAGCCTTAGCGAAAAAGTCATTCCTGAATACCTTAGAAAGCATGGAAAACGAATTGCATTTTATTCAACAAAAATACACGCTTCAGACCATTGAATCGTAGGCCAAAGGCTTGGAAAGGCTACAAATTTTCGTGTTATTTGTAGCTTATTTTCCAATTTATAACGATTCATTATGTCTATTGCAAAAACCGGCGACAAGGTTGCCGTACACTACACTGGTAAACACACCGACGGTGCTATTTTTGACTCTTCTGTAGGAAGAACACCCCTTGAATTTCAATTAGGTTCAGGCATGGTCATCAAAGGTTTTGATGATGGCGTAACTGGCATGACCATTGGCGAGAAAAAAACCGTTGTTATTCCGGCAGCTGAGGCTTATGGCGAGCATTCTCCAGAAAATACGGTAACGCTTGAGCGCGCTCAAATCCCCACACACATCGAATTAGAATTAGGTGCCTCTCTTTCCATGCACCAAGATGGTGGTCACGTGGTAGAAGTAGTGATCACTGATTTAACAGATTCTCACGTCACTTTAGATGCCAATCACCCGCTTGCTGGCCGTGATTTAACATTTGAACTAGAATTAGTATCGATTTCATAAGCTATGAAAATGAATTTGCGCTCCTTTGCCCCCCATGGGATTGTCCTTTTGGGTTTCCTATTGATCGCTTTTATCTATTGTGGACCGGTTCTGCAAGGGAAAGTTTTGATTCAACATGATATTCAGCAAGCCCAAGCGGCGGCACAGGAGAGCATTCAATACAAAGAAAAAACCGGTGAGGATGCCTGGTGGTCGAACTCGATGTTTGGCGGGATGCCCACCTACCAGATTTCAGGATCGTATCCGTATTCGATTTCTGCCAAAATAGGTTCTTTCATTACCAATCTACTTCCCAGCCCCGTGAATTTGCTTGTCCTTCAAATGTTAGGGATGTATATTTTACTTTGGGCGATGGGATCCTCCCCTATTTTAGGCTTTGCCGGGGCTGTTTTCTACGCGTTTGCGACCTATAATATGGTCATTATTCCAGCAGGTCACACCTCGAAAGTGCTTGCTTTGGCCTACGCCCCCATCGTTTTAGCGGGAGTAAAATTAGGCTGGGGGAATCGCAAATGGCTAGGTGCAGCTCTGTTTACGCTAGGAATGGCATTGGAATTATACGCTAACCACGTCCAAATCACCTATTACCTTTTCTTCATCATTGGATTTTATAAAATCTACACCTTATCTCAAGCCATTATTCACAAAACAGTGGTAGAGTGGTTGAAGCGCGGATTATTGCTGGGTTTGGGTTTAGTTTTAGCCTTAGGAACGCACTCGATGCGTCTTTGGAATAACTACGAATATGCTAAAGAAACAACGCGTGGTGCCTCCGAACTAAGTGCGAATAAATCGCGTGGAGATGGTTTAGACCAAACCTATGCCTTCGATTGGTCCTACGGTATTGCTGAAACAGGAACTTTATTAATCCCTAATTTCATGGGGGGAGCTTCTGCGGGAGATTTAGGTGGAACGGCTTCGAATACTTACCAAACGATGTCTAACGCAGGTATTCCCGACGAACAAGCTTTAGGATTCGTCGAAAAAGGACCCGCCTATTGGGGAGAACAAAGCTATACCGCAGGCCCTGCTTATGCGGGTGCTTTGGTGATCTTCCTGTTTTTGTTTGGAGCCTTCTACATCAAATCAGCCGAAAAATGGTGGATCATCGGATTCACAGCCTTATTCATCACCTTCGCTTGGGGTAAATATTTCTTCTTTAATGGAATTCTATTCCAATACTTCCCCCTATTCAACAAGTTTAGGGCCATCACGATGGTACTTTCCTTTGTGCAATTAGGCTTTGTTAGCTTAGGTATTTTAGGGTTGATTCGATTCATTCAACAAAAATCGAGCTGGTCAGAAATCAAAAAACCGCTGTTTTATGCAGCCGGATTAAGTGGTGGTCTTGCCTTGTTTTTCGGTATGGCACCGGATTTGTTCTTTGATTTTAAAGGACCCAATTTTGGAGGAGCCTTGATCCAAGACACCGCCCTGAATAACCAAATCTGGCGCTCCATCCAACTAGATCGCATTGAATTATTTCAATCCGATGCCTTCCGTAGTTTCTTTATTGTATTGATCGGGGCAGGTATTTTATGGGTGGCAAGTACAGGGAAAGTGAAAAAATCCATCTGGTTAATCGCATTAGTGCTTTTAGGTATTTTTGATTTAACGCCGGTGGCGAAACGCTATTTTGGCAAAGATTTCTTTGTTTCCAAGGCTACGCTAGACGAACAAATCCTAGCTACTCCAGCTGATCAAAAGATCCTACAAGATTCCACACATTACCGTGTGGTAAATGTAGCAACAAACTTTATGAGTGATGCCACTACGTCTTATTACCACCAATCTTTAGGTGGTTACCACGCAGCTAAATTGCGTCGTTACCAAGAATTAATCGAGAAACAATTTACAGGCAATCCAGGACAAATGAACATCCTGAATATGTTGAATACGAAATACATTTTGAGCCCTGATTCTACTGGTCAATTAGCACCACAAACGAATCCAGGTGCTTTAGGTAATGCTTGGTTTGTATCTAGCGTAAATGTCGTTCCTACTGCGGATGACGCCTTAAATGGAATCGGTAAATTCGATCCACGCTCTGTGGCTTTAGTAGAACAAAAAGATGCCGCTTTCGTACCTACCGCCACATTCAAGATGGATGGCAACATTCAATTGACGGAATACAAACCGAATCATTTGACTTATACCTCTGACACGAAAGCAGCTGCCTTCGCCGTGTTTTCCGAGATTTACTACCGCGGAAACAAAGACTGGAAGGCTTATATCGATGGAAAAGAAACGAATCACGTTCAGGCGGATTATATATTACGTGGCTTAGCGATTCCTGCTGGGAAACATACCATTGAATTTAAATTTGCCCCCGTTTCCGTGATTACGGGAAATAAAATTGATTTGGCAGCTTCCATCGCGATGCTTTTATTCCTTGCATTTGCCTTTTATCAAGCGGCTAAGGCCAAAAAAGAAACCATATGATCTATTCCATGACGGGCTTTGGGAAATCCCAAAAAGAACTCCAAGACCTGCAAATCCGTGTCGAAGTTAAAAGTCTAAACTCGAAATTTACGGACATATTTTGCCGTGTTCCGAAATCGCTTTCAGCTAAAGAAATAGATATCCGCAATTACCTCACCCAGCAATTAGAGCGAGGTAAAATGGAGCTGAATCTGCACCTTCAAAAGAACAACGAGAACGTTGAACAAAGCATCCTTCCACAAGGTCAAATAGCCACCTATTTTACTGAATTAAAGCGCTTTGCCTCTGAATTAGGTGTTTCTAATATTGATGAAAATGCCTTGTATTTACAGGCTATGTCGATGCCAAGTTTGAATGCATCGGATCATTCGCAAGATAACGAAGAAGAAATTGAGGCACTTTGGAAAGTAGTTTTTGAAGCCGTTCAAGAAGCGGTAAAAGAATGCAAGGAGTTCCGTGCCCGAGAGGGAAAAGTCGTAGAAGATAAATTCCGCGAATACATTGCCTCCATCAAAACAGGACTGACACAAGTACTCGAGCAAGATAAAATTAGAATGCCAGGTATCCGCGAACGGATGCGTAATGCCCTACTAGAATTAGGTTTAAAAGAAGATTTTGACCAAAACCGATTCGAACAAGAGGTCGTATACTATATCGAAAAATTTGACATCTCCGAAGAGAAAGTACGCTTAGCTACACACTTGGACTATTTCATCGAAATCTTAGCTGAAGGAAACGGAAAAAAACTCAACTTTATGGCCCAAGAAATTGGCCGAGAAATCAACACAATAGGCTCTAAAGCGAATGATTCCACTATTCAGCGACTAGTCGTGAATATGAAGGATGAGTTAGAGAAGATTAAGGAGCAGACTGCAAATGTGTTGTAGTTGCGAAGCAACTACAACACATTTGCTTAGTCATTGCTTCGCAATTTAGTCAATGAGTCGCCTACGGCTTAGTCCGAAGGAAAGGCACAAAGAATAAAGGTGAATGTTGCTTCGCAACGATGTGTGAACCATTTCATAAACTAAAAGCTTCAGGAAGAAATTAGAGTTGATTATGTTGTAATACATAAGAGAATTATTGCGCAGCACAATTCTCGTGTATTACAATATAATCAACGCAATACCAGCGCACCCTAACCCAATCCCCAACCACTGCTTCTTCGTCAACTTTTCCCGGAAGAATACCAAAGCCGTTACCGCACTCAGCAGTATTACTCCTAGGTTATAGATAGTTAAAACCACCGCGCCATTTTGTTGGTAGGCATCTAAGGCTTTTAGCAAGAAGTAGAAAGAGAAGAAATTAGGAAGACCCAAAGGAATAGCTGCTAAAACAGATCTTAGAGACCAAGTAACCCCACCAGTGATCGTCCAATACACCAAAACAATCGCAGAAGTAGCCATTGAACCGAGTAAAAGCATCAAGGTAAAGGAAATACTTCCACCCACTTGCTGAACGATGGCCGCATTGAGATAATTAAAAGCTGTATTTGTGATTCCATAGGCCACAAAAACGGCGACCAAAGCCCAAATAACTGGCTTTTGGATAGAACCTGCACCTGATGGACTGCAGAAATAGATGGCTGCAAATGATAAAAGAAGGCCCGCAATTACAGATAAAGTCAAATCTCCACCTGTCTTCCAAATGAAAAGATTCACCATCACCGGAATCACTAAGGAGATATTATTCGCTAGAGACGTGGGCGCCATTCCATTTTTAACGGTCGAATAACCCGACAATAAAAATGTTATCACGAAACCAACTCCAATACCCAAAATCCCCAAGGAATAACCCGTGGAAGGCCAATGGAAGGGAATTGCATCCATTTGATGGAAATACCCCGTTAAAAAACAGACAGGGTAATTCAATAAAATGGCAATGCGCGTATCAATGTTGAATTTAGCGTGAGCGCGAAAATTCACTAAGAGCAAAACAGAGAAAACAATCGTTAAAACCAGTGCTAACATCTTATGAATTCTTTACAAGGTCCTCTAAAAGCGCCACGTATTCAGGAGAATTATTTAAACTTTCTACTAACTGCCAATGCTCTCCACCAGCTTCCTCAAATAGTTCCTTATACTCCTCACCCACTTCAATCGTGGTTTCTAAACAATCCGCCACGAAAGCTGGAGAGAAAGCTAAAATCTTCTTCTTACCTTCTTTAACTAACTTTTTTATCGTCTCATCCGTATAAGGTTGTAACCAAGGGTCACGACCTAAGCGGCTTTGAAAAGCTGTCCCAAAAGTTCCTGGTTTTAATCCCATTTCTGCAGCGATTAGACGAGTAGTCTCGTGGCATTGGGCCCGGTAGCAACTATGGTTTTTTTCTGTAATCGTTTCACAACAAGTACCAAACACACACGTATTCTTCGTGATATCTCCCTTGCGGATATGGCGTTCTGGAACTCCGTGATAAGAGAATAAATAATAATCGAAGTCTACGTCTTTTTGGTAGTTCGCAGCTCTATCAGCGAAGTATTTGGCAAAAATAGGATGCTGGTAAAAATAGCTCACCATCGAAAGAGATGGCATAATTTGCCAATCAGACATAATTTCCATCACGCGCTCATAAACGGAACCGGTGGTAGCTGAGGCGTATTGCGGAAAGAAAGGGATGACAATTAATTTCTTCAGATTTGCGGTTTGCATTTCTGACATAACTGACTTTAAATCTGGACTTTGGTAACGCATAGCTAAGCGAACCATGTATCCATCACCTAGTTTTTCAGTCAAAGACGCACAAACGTCTTCCCCGTAAAACTTCAAGGGAGAACCGCGCTCTTCCCACAGCTCTTTGTAGATTTTCGCAGATTGGGGTGCTCTGAAAGGGGCAATTATCCCATTCACTAATAAGTATCGGAATGGATACGGAATGTCAATGACACGACCATCCATTAAAAACTCCCGTAAATACTTGCGTACACTTGGGGTACCCGGATCATCTGGAGTTCCCAGATTAACTAATAAAACACCTATCATAGTTTGAATTAAAGCACAAATTTGTGCCTAAAAAACTAGAATACCCAACCTTCTGGGGTAATTTTTGTCCGTGTATTCGATTCGATGCAAGGAACCTTATCTTGACAACCCACCGATCCTGGAGGACAAGCATAGGTTTCTCCTGGAATTATAGGAATGATAGGCAACTCCCCTATCGGAATATTCTTAGAGCGATCGACAATAAATATTTTTTTACGCACGGAGAATACATTGAATATACCTATCACTTTCTCTGCTGGATTCGTTAGGGATTTGATATTTAAACTAAAACGCGTTTCAGCAGGTACATCAAATAAAGAACCAGAAGACTGAATTTGAGAAATAAGTGATTGATAAAAATCAAAGGCACTTCGGGTAATAGAGCGTTGTTCCAAACGGAAATAATAAGGGGTCCAGTTATCGAATGGAATTCTGGCTACTTGACGACCTACGACTCTTTGGCCATTCGTTAGAACATCTGAGAAAACATTCAAATCATTGTTTGTAGAGATGTCCCAGCAATTACCATCACACATATAATTCAAAATGGCATCCGTAGGAAAACGAGGTTGCACGCAATCTAACTTCTTGAAATCATAACGGCCACCATCGGTGCAGGTAGCGCAAAGTCTAATTTTTTCAAAGTGTTTCCAGTTCCATAGGTAAAAGTCTCCCTCACTTTGGAAATCTTTAAAATCCAAGTAAACGGAGAATCCCGCACGTCTGACATCGACTTTAGGATATTGTTCTAAGGTCTCAAAACGAGTGATTAGATTTTCAATTTCTGGCACGGCCTTCATCGTTTCTACTGCACTTTCATACGTTTGACCCGTGAGTAATTTAACAGCCAATTTATAGGATGATCCTACTGCACCTTTAAAACCTGCACTAGGATAGTAAGTGCCTGTAGGAATACCCTCTGTAAAGGTCGTTTTGACTCCGTTTTGGTCTGTCACAGAAACGGTCGCCTTCGAAATAGGAAGAGAAAATTGGGAAGTAAGTCGATTAGATGAGCTCGTTAAACGCACTTTACTTAAGGCTGCGTCATCTGAAATATCTGCTTCTATTGTGGTGAAAGAGGTCGAATCTACTTGAACGAAATCCGTAATCGGATTCACACATGCCCATGCGATTAAGCCCACTAAAATGGTATAAAAAAGACTGCTTTTATATAATTGAGGCATGATTATAAGAATTTAAAATTATAAGTTAACGAGATAAACGGAGAGGCAAATACACTGAGTTCATACGCTCTCAAACCCGCTTTTGTTGATTTAAAAAAGACAGAGTAAGGGTTTTGACGTCCATACAAGTTGTAAATAGTAAATACCCAGCTTCCTTCCCAACGTTGCTTTTTCATCGATGGATTATTGATGGTCCAGGAGAAATCTAAACGGTGGTAATCACGCACTCGGTCATTATTACGCTCGGCAAACACGGGAAACTTTTTCCCTCCAATCTCATATGATCCTGAAGGAGACGAAAATGGACGTCCTGTATTATAGGCAAAAGTGAAAGAGAAACTATGGTGCGTCGTAGGTTGAATATTTAACATCATATTAAGGGTGTGAGGCTTATCGTAATTCGTCGCAAACCACTCTCCCCCATTTATTGCCTGTACCTCTGGAAATTCACCTATCATTTGATTGAATGCTCTTGCATACGTATAAGAAACCCAACCTGAAACCTCTCCTTTCTTCTTTTGCACCATTAATTCCATTCCGTAGGCTTTACTTTTACCAGAAATCAACTGCGTTTCTATGTTCGGGTTTAATTGCAAATTAGCCCCTGACACGAAGTCTAAAGTATTCGCCACATCTCGGTAATAGGTTTCTAATGAAGCTTCAAATACGTTTTCATTAAAGGTTTTAAACAAACCTAAAGAAAAGAAATCACTCTGTTGAGGCTTGATAAAATTATCCGCCGTTTTCCAGCGGGAGGTAGGCAAAGGCGTCGTGTTATTCGATAATAATTGGAAAAACTGTTGCTGACGATTATACCCAAATTTCATCGTAGTATTTTCTGCCAAAGAATATTTCATCGTGACACGAGGCTCAAAACCACCATAGGAGGCCATGACTTCTCCGTCCGCGTACGTATTTTTCCGTAACACGGTATTTAATGAAGGCATCTGCCCTGGAGCATAGACATTTTCAGATCCTGCACCCATCCGGTAATAGTGGGAATACCGTAAACCGGCTTGCAATGTAAATTTAGGACTTACTGTCCATTCATCATCCGCAAATAAAGCTAATTCGTAAGACTGCTCGTCTGGAATTTTTACGGTGGAAACACGTGACACCACACCTTCATTTAAGGTACCCGGATTAATATCATAGCGAGTCGCCGTAATGCCAAAGTTCATTTTATGATTTTCCTTCGGCTGGTAATCAAAGCTAGTCGTTAGGTTTCGGTATAAGATCGAACTTTTTAAATCGATCGTATTAACGGAATCAGGTGCAAAGGTTTTAGTGGAATAATCGGTTAACGAGCCGCTCACCATCATATTCAACTTAGGGGAGAAATAATGATTCCAATGCGCTGCAAAATTCGTGTGTCCATAATTAAAGGAGGTCTGTTTAGCCACCACATTTTCGATACTGAATAAGGAATCGACCCGGTAATAATCATGGCTCAAATAAGAGGATAACGAAATCGTATTCTTTGTATTAGGACGGTAATAAATCTTCGTCGCTACATCAGAGAAATTCGCACGTAAATTCTTTAAATAATCCGGTGCAAACCATTTGAACATAAAATCATTGACAGATAATCGACCAGCAACTAACACAGATAATTTCTCTTTTATAATTGGAATTTCTGCCATAACCCGGTTCGAAATCAATCCAATTCCACCTTGCATCTTAAATTTGTCCGTATTAGGTTCGATCATCTTGATATCTAAAACAGAAGCTGCACGTCCACCAAAACGAGAGGGAACCCCTCCTTTGTATAATTCTAAATCACGAATGGCATCAGAAGCAAAAACCGAAAATAACCCGAACATGTGGGTTGGGTTAAAAATGGGCGTATCATCGATGTAAATCAAGTTTTGGTCCACATTAGAACCCCGAATATTCAAACCATTAGCACCCTCACCTACGGAAGAAACGCCAGGAAGGGATTGTAAACTACGAATCACGTCGACCTCGCCCATCATCGTAGGCAATTTCTTAATCCCTTTTAAACTAAGTACTGTTACACCTAAGGAGGGTGTTTGAATATCTCGCTTAGTGGCTGCGCTAGAGACAATAACCTCTTCTAATTGTTTGGTTACGTTATTTAGCTGCACATTTAATTCCGTATTCGCCTTAATATAGATTTTCGTGCGATACGGATTATAACCTACATAACTCACTTTTATTACCCACTCACCGTATGGTACGTGGACTTTGTAGTTTCCAGAAGTATCTGTTGTAACGCCTGATTTTTTAAAATCAACGGAAATATCAGCCCCTTTTAAAGGCTCGCCTGTTGAAGCGTCGATTACTTTACCAAAAATGGCCGGAAGCGAGGTGGTTTGTGCAATGCTTTGATACGAAAGGACAAATAGAAGTCCTAAGCAAAAGACTCTGGGTAAGAGTTTGATCATATAAGATAGGTTAACAGAAGCAATTTTGTAAATAAACAAAATATAAAGGAGATTCCTTACATGAGTAGCGACCAAAGAGCAGATATTGCGACGAAAATCAGGGCAAAGGGGGTTAACACTTTCCAGCATAAATACATCAACTGATCTACTCGAAGTCGAGGTAAAGTCCAGCGAATCCACATTTGAAGAGCAATTAAGACATAGGTCTTCAACATCAGCCAAACAAAGCCAATCAAAGTGGCAGAAATAGTGCCCGGCTCACCATTCGTCCAATCCGCTAAACGAACAGATCCGATATTAGGCAAAGGAGAATACCATGATCCCCAGAATAAAATCACACCTAAAACGCTCACTAAAAGCATCATTCCATACTCTGACAAGAATAACAAGGCCCAACGCATTCCGGCATATTCCGTATGAAAACCACCTACTAATTCAGACTCAGCTTCTGGAATATCAAATGGTGCCCGATTCGCTTCTGCTAAAGAGGCGATGAAATAAATAATGAACAAGAAGAAAAACAATGGCATCCGCACCACATTCCAGCTCAAGAAACCACCTGCCTTTGTTACATCAATCCCTAAACCTTTTAAACCGAATAAGTATTGTGGTTCAGCAGAGAATATCCCCTGTTGTAGAGAAATCTCCTGCAAATTCAAGGAGCCTGAAATTAATACGATACACAAAAGTGATAATCCCAAAGGAATCTCATACGAAACCAATTGAGCAGCAGAGCGAATTGCGCCTAATAAGGAATACTTATTATTCGAAGTCCATCCCGCTAATAAAATTCCCAAACTATCTAAGGAAACAATACCCATCAAGAGCATTAAGCCCATCTCTGTTTGGCTTCCTTGTAAGAAAGTACCCGAACTCAACGGAATGACCGCAAAGGCACCAAAAACTGACAAAAAAATGATCCAAGGGGCGAAAAGAAACAAACGTTTTTGGGCGTTTTCGGGGACGATATCTTCCTTTTGGAATAACTTCAACAAGTCCGCAAAAACCTGCAACAAACCCCATTTACCCACCTCCATGGGCCCTAATCGATCCTGCATAAATGCAGATAGCTTCCGCTCCACATAAACGCCTATCACGACATTTACGGTTAACAAAAGCAAACAAACGATCAGAGCAATCCACATTAGTTTATCTGATTTAAGGCTTGTAAGAAATCTGCTTTTAAATCCTCAATCGACTCTAAACCCACGGCTACGCGAACTAAACCATCCGTAATTCCCAGGGCCGCTTTTTCTTCTGCGGGCAATTTTGAATGGGTAGTGGACGCTGGATGCGTTATAATCGTGCGCGAATCCCCTAAATTAGGTGAAATAGAGGCAATTTTTAACAACTTACTGAAGGCTACTACTTTTTCAAATCCCCCTTTAATATCTAGGGTTAAAATCCCCCCACCGTACTTCATTTGGCGTTTCGCTAATTCATATTGAGGATGCGATTTTAAATAAGGGTATTTTACATTATTTAAGGCTTGATGTCCTTCCAAAGCTTCCGCCAATGCCATTGCATTCTCTGAATGCTTTTGCATTCTTAAATCCAACAATTCCAAACTCTTCGATAAAATCCAAGCATTAAAGGGAGACAAAGAGGGGCCTGTGTGACGTGCAAAGAATCGAATCTCGTCAATATACACTTTCTTTCCACAGATGACACCACCTAAAACGCGTCCTTGACCATCAATGTATTTAGTTGCTGAGTGAATGACTAAATCAGCGCCCAAGTCCAACGGCGTTTGTAGAATAGGTGTTGCAAAACAGTTATCTACTGCTAAAATCAAGTCTCTACCCTCTTTCAAAGCCGCTAATTCTTTCAAATCTATCAGCTCTAAACCCGGGTTAGAAGGAGATTCACAGAATAAAAATTTCGTATTAGGCTTAATGGCTGCTTTCCACGCATTGATATCTGCACCTGGAACGAACGTACATTCGATACCCCATTTGGCCGTAATCTTCGTCAAAATCTGAATACAAGAACCAAACAAAGCATTAGAAGCGACCACGTGATCTCCCGCTTTCAATAGACCAGCCATCGAAGCAAAAATCGCCGCCATCCCAGTAGAAAAAGCAATGCCATCCTCCGCATTCTCTAGCATATTCATCTTTTCTACGAACTCATCCACATTCGGATTCATGTAGCGAGAGTAGATATTACCCGCCATTTCGTCCGCGAATATCGCTCTACCCTGCTCCGCATCATCGAAAGTGAAACTAGAGGTCAAGTATAAAGGCACTGAATGTTCTCTGTTTTGAGATCTTTCCGCTTGAATACGAATGGCTTTGGTCTGTTTTTGCATAGTCATCAATTATTAATCTACAAAAATAATAGAATACTTAGTAAAAATGCTTTCCCTTCCTGACTATTTTCCTGACCTGATTTCACCCCCTACAGAAACTAAATTATTTTAAGATAATTGAGTAAATTTCGTAGAACTAAGCCTTGTAAAGAAAACAAAAAACAACTATGAAAAAATTGATTATACCCTTTTTAAGCTTGTTTTTAGCGATCGGATCGTTTCAGGTGCAAGCTCAAAAATGGACCAACCTATTCGACGGTAAAACCTTCAAAGGTTTCAAACAACTCAATGGACAAGCGAAATATGAAGTAATGGATGGCGTGATGGTGGGAACTACCGTAGCGAATACACCAAACTCCTTCATGGCCACGGAGCAGGAATACGGTGATTTTATCTTGGAGTTCGATGTCAAAGTAGACAACAAAATGAACTCAGGGGTTCAATTCAGAAGTTTATCCATCCCAGAATACCAAAATGGCCGCGTTCACGGATACCAAGCTGAAATCGACCCTTCGACAAGAGGTTGGTCAGGCGGAATTTATGATGAATCACGCCGTGGCTGGTTAGCCCAAAACGAACTAAAACCAGAGGCGAAGAAGGCCTTTAAATTAGGGGATGTTTGGAACCACTACCGCATCGAGGCAATCGGAAGCACGATCCGCACGTGGATTAACGATTATCCTGTGACTTATTTAGTGGATGATATGACGGCGAAAGGATTTATCGCCTTCCAAGTACACGCTATTTATGGAGAGATGAAACCGGGCATGCAAGTGATGTGGAAAAATATCCGTATTCAAACGGGAAAAGAGATGCAACCACGTCCTTTGGACAAAAACGTAGTCGTAGACAATTATATGTTAAACAATCTGTCTCCACAAGAGCAAGCACAAGGTTTCCGTCTATTATTCAACGGAAAAGACTTAACAGGCTTCCGCTCAGCGTTTAAGACGACGGCTCCTCCATCGGTTTGGACAGTGGAAGACGGTACGCTTCACGTGAATAGCTCTGGTGGCAAGGAATCAGGCAATGGCGGTGATATCTTAACGAATGACAAGTTCTCCGCTTTCGAATTAACATTTGATTTCAAATTAACAGAGGGCGCTAATTCAGGTGTGAAGTATTTCGTGAATGAATCGTATAATTCTGGTATGTCAGCGATCGGCTTAGAATACCAAGTGTTAGACGACGCAAAACACCCAGATGCGAAACTAGGAACCGTAGGAAATCGCACGTTAGCGAGTTTATACGACATCATTCCAGCGAACAAAATCGATGGTCGTTTCCAAAAGAAAATAGGCGAATGGAATCAAGGACGCATCATTGTATACCCGAATAACATCGTTCAACACTGGTTGAATGGCTTTAAAGTGATTGAATACGAGCGCAAGAGTAATATCTTTAAAGTGTTAGTGGCACATAGCAAGCATAAAGTGTGGGATGGATTTGGAGCACAAGATTCCGGTCCAATCCTTTTCCAAGAACACGGGGATTCCGTATTCTATAAAAACATCAAAATCAGAGAAATTAAATAACCTATCTAATGGAAAGAAGAGAATTTTTACACAAAGGTGCCCTAGCTTCTCTAGGCACTTTAGCTTTTAGCCCAAAATCGTACAGCAAGATCCTAGGAGCAAATGACCGCGTTCGCGTGGCTTGCGTGGGTTTCTCTGACCGACACCGGGCGTCTCATGTGCCTCCTTTTAAGGCTTTGGCCAAAGGAATGAACTTCGAAATGGTCGCATTGTCAGATCTTTGGAATCGCCGTAGAGATGAAGGAAAAGCCTTTTTAGAGAAAGAATTAGGCGGATCTATTCAGACCTATAGAAATAATGAGGAATTGTATTCTGCCAAAGGAATCGATGCCGTTTTCATCTCCACAGCGGACTTCCAACACGCTTTACATACCATCGAGGCTGTAAAAGCGGGTTGCGATGCCTACACAGAAAAGCCCTTAGCTGAAACGATGGAGGATAACCGTGCGGTTTTAAAGGCGGTAAAAGATTCTAATAAAATCGTCCAAATCGGTTCACAACGTCGTTCAGGTGAGAACTACTGGGCAGCGGATGAATTTATCAAGTCAGGTAAATTTGGCGATATCAAAATGGTAGAATTGATGTGGAACGTCAATCAACCAGGTCGCTGGAGACGCCCAGAATTAACGAGCATCTTAAAAGAATCAGATATCGACTGGAAACGTTTCTTAATGAACCGCCCAGCAGACAAATTCGATCCACGTAAATACTTAGAATACCGCCTTTTCTGGCCTTATTCATCAGGAATCCCAGGTCAATGGATGTCGCACCAAATCGACACCGTGCACTGGTTCTCCGGCTTATCACACCCTAATTCAGTGGTGGCTAACGGTGGAATTTACCAATGGAATGATGGCCGCGTAAACGCGGACACGATGACGGTTGTTTTCGACTACGGAAAAGCTGATAAAGGTTTCCAAGTTCAATTCACCTCTCGCTTCTCTAATTCAGCAGGCGGCACAAAGGAAATTTACTACTCTAACGGCGGTGAATTAAACCTTGACACTAACACTATTTCTCCTAATGGAGGTCTTCGTGAACGCGAGGCCAAAGCAATGGGCCTTCAAGCGAACTTATTACCAACGATGAAAATTGAAGGTGCTAAAGTAGCAACAGACGCAGATACAGGTGGAGATATCCTAACATTCAACCACGTGAAAAACTGGATGGAATGTGTTCGTTCTCGCAAAACACCTAACGCTCCTATCGAAGCGGGTTACCAACATTCAATCGCAACCATCATGTCTAATGCGGCTTACCGCACGGGACAACGCGTTACTTTCGATGAGAAAACGCAAGAGGTAATGGCGGGAGATAAGGTGTTTAAGTACTAGACAGTAGCCAGTTGACAGTAGTCAGTGGTCAGTAGCCAGTGGACAGTGGTCAGTAGCCAGTGGACAGTAGCCAGTTGACAGTAGTCAGTAAACAAAATGGGGGCGCAAGCCCCTTTTTTGTTACGTAAAATTTTGATTAGAGAGAATAGATAATAGAGTAGAGAGAGGAAGAAAATGAATAATGGAATTGGGTTAAAATGCAAGAAATTATTGCGCAGCACAATTTCTGCATTTTGAATCCAATTCTATAATGATTTTATTATCTTGCACCATATTAGATTAATCGCTCTATGGCAATCATTTCAACTAAATCAAAAAAGGACTTCTACCTGCACGTCGCGATCTTAGTGACGTTATTCTTAGTGCTGTTTTTTGGTTTCTTTTTTGTGTATTTACCTTGGAGCACGCACCATGGAGAGACCATTAAAGTCCCTAATTTGAAGGGTCTGTCGATGGATAAGATGGAGGAATCAGTCGATGCGAATAATCTAGAATTTGAAATATCGGATTGCACTTTTGTGGCAGACAAGCCCCCTTTGACCATCTTATCACAATATCCCTTACCGAATGCCTTGGTAAAATCAGGACGTAAAATCTACATTACGATCAATTCTGAAACGCCTCCTACTATCAGAATGCCTAATTTAATTGGCTTATCGGTGCGAAGTGCGGAGCAACAATTAATTATCGCTGGATTGAAAAAAGGGATTGTGCACCAGGTAAACGATCCCCGGTTGAAAGAGGTGATTGACATGCAAGCTTTGGGACGTAAAATGACAGCAGGGAGTAGTATTCCTAAAGGCACTGAAGTGGATTTGTATATTGGAAATGGGACGGCTGATGCGGAGATTGAATTACCAGATTTGATTGGGAAGCCTTTAGATGAGGTGTCGATTATTTTAGCAGGGATGAATTTAAAATTAGGCCACGTGACTTACGAGGCAAATAGTGATTTAACAGCAGGAACCATATTTAAACAAACTTGTGCGACTTGTGATGGAACGAGTATTCATCCAGGAGATACGATTGATGTTTGGGTAGTAGGTGACGGAAATAACGAATAAGATGGATATTACAATTGAAGAATTAAAAGAGCGAATGGACAAGGGTGAAAAACTGAACTTGTTCGATGTGCGCGAAGAGTATGAATTTGATGAGTTCAACATTGGGGCGACTTTGATCCCATTAGGTGAATTGCCTGATCGCTTAGAGGAAATTGCTCATCTGAAAAACGAAGAAATTTTAATCCATTGCCGCTCTGGAGCTCGTTCTGGACGTGCAAAAGACTATTTGACAGCAGAAGGCTATTCGAATGTGCGCAATGTGTTAGGCGGAATGATGGCCTGGCAAGCAGCTGGCTACTAATATGAATGCGACGCAATTCAAGCAAGCATTAACCCATGTAAACCTCCTAGATATACGGACTCCCAGAGAATGGGATGACTTTAATCTAGGAGGTTTTCACGTTTCATTGGATACGCTTTTGGAGCGCATCGATGAAATTTCAAAAGAGAAAAACTGGGTGATTATTTGCTATAATGGGACGCAGAGTTTGATTGCGATGCGTTTACTCAAGGCCAAAGGCTTCACGCACATCGACCACCTCGAAGGAGGTCTCGAAGCCTATTTAAGCCTCTAATTGTTTCAAAATTTCCACGAAGGCTTTCGATGGATGCAAATAGGTAAACTCGTCTTGGTTTCTGAACCAAGTCATCTGTTTCTTAGCATAATGACGATTATTACGCTTTAGCAAGCGAACCATTTCCTCTTCATCGTATTCACCCCGTAAAAACGCATAGACTTCTTTATAGCCTAAGGTCTTCAAAGCATACAAATGTTGCTTATCCTCGAATGCACGTGCTTCTGCTACTAAACCAGCAGCTAGCATTTGGTCCATCCGTTGATCAATTCGTGTATATAATTCTTCCCTAGAACGTTCTAAACAAATCTTGATGACTTGGAAAGGTCTGGCTGGTTTTTGAGCTAAACGAAACTCCGAATAAGGTTTTCCCGTAGAAAGACAGACTTCAAGGGCCCGAACGACGCGCTGCGGGTTTTTGGCATCCACCTGAGCGGCATAAACGGGATCTAATTGCTTCAATTCGGTAAACAAGGCCCAAAGACCTTCTTTTTCCAAACGGCCATTCAGCGTTTCGCGCAACGCTAAATCAGCTTCTGGCATCACATCCAAACCCTCCATCAAAGCTTTCAAGTATAATCCGGAGCCGCCAGTAGCGACTACAACATCGTGCTTTTTGAAGAGTTTCGTCAATAACTTCATCGACTCCCGCTCGAAATCGCCTGGAGAGAAATAATCCTCCACCGAATGAGAATCAACAAAATGGTGGGTTACCCCACCCTGCTCCTCTGCAGATGGCTTTGCTGTTCCGATGGAAAGTTCGCGGTAAAATTGACGGGAATCCGCCGAAATAATGTCCGTCTGTAGGTGCTTCGCTAAATCCACACAAAGGGCGGTCTTACCCACTGCCGTGGGACCTACAATGACGAGCAATATTTTATTCGATTTTTTCAAAATCAATAGGTATTTTTCTTTCCGTACCATTTACGTCCAGAACTAGCCTTATCGAAAGAGCGGGCTGGCTTCGCATCTTTAGCTGCAGCTGCCGGAGCACCGGGACGAGAACCACCGCCATTACGCGATTGACCTTGCGGTTTTTTGGCAGCTTTCTCCACGTGCAATACTTTCATCGGGTATTTGTGGGCTTCCACTACTGGAATCTTCTTCCCAATTAATTTCTCGATGTCCTTCAAATACGCTTTCTCCTCGATATCGCAAAACGAAATCGCAGCCCCTTTCGCACCTGCACGACCGGTACGACCGATACGGTGAACGTAGGTTTCAGCGATGTTGGATAATTCGTAATTAATGACAAATTCTAATTCGTCGATATCAATACCACGAGCGGCGATGTCGGTAGCCACAAGAACACGCGTTGTTTGTGCTTTGAAGTTTTTCAGCGCTGTTTGGCGGGCGTTTTGGGACTTATTCCCGTGAATCGCTTCTGCCTTGATGCTAGCTTTCAAAAGCATTTTAACCACTTTGTCTGCTCCGTGCTTTGTACGGGTGAAGACTAGGGCTGTTTTAATCGACGTATCTTGTAAGATATCAAGCAAAAGATCGTTCTTATTTCCTTTGTCTACGAAATAGACTGACTGATTAATGATCTCAACGGTAGAGGAAACCGGTGTAACGGAAACAGAAGCCGGGTTTTTCAAAATACTTCCCGCTAGTTTCACGATTTCTGGTGGCATCGTTGCTGAGAAGAATAACGACTGGCGTTTGTGTGGCAAGGCCGCTAATAATTTCTTCACGTCGTGAATGAAACCCATATCGAGCATGCGATCCGCCTCATCTAAGACGAAATATTCCACATCTGCGATCGATAAAAGGCGTTGGTTCATGAGGTCCAAAAGACGTCCAGGCGTCGCAATCACCACATCAGCACCGCTGCGGATGGCTGAGACTTGGGGACTTTGGCCCACTCCTCCAAAAATAACTGCATATTTCAAGTCCGTATGACGCGCATACGCTCTAAAACTTTCACCAATCTGAATCGCTAACTCCCGTGTGGGCGTTACGATCAAGGCGCGAATTTTCTTATTTTTTTGGAACGATTTGTTCTCTTCCAAAAGTTGAATAATGGGCAACGTAAACGCTGCTGTTTTACCCGTACCCGTTTGGGCGCAACCTAATAAATCTGTGCCACGAAGGACAATAGGGATTGATTGGGCTTGAATAGGGGTAGGATTTGTATAACCCTCTTCTTTGAGCGCCTTTAAAATAGGCTCAATGAGGTGCAATGATTCAAATGACATATTACTGTATAAAGATGTGTTATGAGCAATGAAATAATAACAAACATCCTCATAATGTGGCGCAAAGGTACGCCTTTTATTTCACAGATTCGTTTAATTGACCTAATGCCACTAAAACCTGCTTGATCTCCTCCCCTTTTTGGGTACCAATTAAGACAGGGTCTCCCTCTTTAAAATAGAGCTGTAAACCCACGTTTCCAGCCGTGTTATAGACTAAACCATTTCCCTTAAAGCTGTATTTGATTCCCCAGCCACCATATTCCATCAAAGGGCTATAGGTTCTTACATAGGAAGCAGAAAGCGTATCCCAAGCAAAGAATTTCTCTTTAAAGTGGAAGGGGAAAAAACGCACATAGATGCCCTCTTCGGTAATGCGAGTTGTTAATTTCATTTGCCAAAACAGCAAAGGCAACAAAATTCCGATTCCAAACGACACATAAACTGCGCTATCCGTTTGCGGTGGTGCAGTAACGATGGAATAAACCATCGAAGACCAAACACCTATTAGTATCAGCCATAGCCACCACTGAGTGAAACGTTGCGTTTCGGTATACATAAGCAAGAATTTTAGCTCAAATTTAGCAGAATTAGGGAGAAAATGATAGATTTGCTACAACCTATTTAATACTAATGACAACCAAAAAACAAAGCCTCGCCTATATCATTAGTGCGTCGTCTGTCGGTACCTTAATTGAGTGGTATGATTTCTATATTTTTGGCAGCCTAGCTACGGTTTTATCGACCAAATTCTTTCCAACTGATAATCCCACCGCCGCCTTTTTAAACACCTTAGCAACTTTTGCCGCCGGTTTTGTGGTGAGACCATTTGGAGCCTTAGTATTCGGACGATTGGGCGATTTGATAGGTCGTAAATATACCTTTATGGTCACCCTGATGTTAATGGGAGGCGCCACTTTTGCGATTGGTTTAATCCCCTCTTATGCCACTATCGGAGCTTGGGCCCCTATTTTAGTGTTAACGCTACGTCTTTTACAAGGACTTGCTTTAGGAGGAGAATATGGTGGAGCCGCAACTTATGTGGCGGAACACGCGCCCGCAGAAAGACGTGGATTTTTCACCTCTTGGATTCAAACAACTGCCACACTAGGTCTAGTTATTTCCTTGGCCGTTATTATGGCCACTAGATCATCTATGAGCAAAGAAGCATTCGATGACTTTGGCTGGAGAATTCCCTTTCTGGTTTCTATTCTAATGGTGCTCGTCTCGCTGTTAATCCGTAAAAACATGGAGGAGTCTCCTATGTTTGCTAAGGCCAAAGCAGAGGGAAATATTAGCAAAAACCCCTTGAAAGAATCTTTTGGCAATAAACTAAACCTGAAATATGTTCTCTTAGCCCTTTTCGGGGCTACCATGGGACAAGGTTTGGTTTGGTACACGGGCCAGTTTTATGCTCAAACTTTCCTCTTAAAAATATGTAATCTGGATGATATTCAAACGAATACCATTTTAGTCATTGGGCTTTTGTTAGGAACACCTTTATTCGTGATTTTTGGTGCATTATCCGACAAAATAGGTCGCAAAGGCATTATGATGGCGGGGATGATTATAGCCGTTTTGTCCTATCGCCCCATTTTTGATCAAATGTACAAAACAGTGGATGTGACGAATAAAACGGTAGTTCCGGGTTCAGAAAAGATGACATTAAAAGGTAAAACGACGACTATTACAAAAGAATACACGGATGGAAGTTCGTATAAAAATGTCATTACGGAAGTTTCACCGGATAAAACGGAATCTAAGATTAGCATTAAAATAAACGAGAAAGACCAGTGGACTTTAGTCGGCTATGTATTTTTCTTGATTTCTTTCGTGACGATGGCCTATGGTCCCATCGCCGCCTTTTTAGTAGAAATGTTCCCTACCAAAATTCGATATACCTCGATGTCTTTGCCTTATCACATTGGAAATGGTGTTTTTGGTGGATTAATGCCAGCCATTGCGACCTTTTTAGTTTCGAATGCACAAACGGCGGGAGTCGTGCAAAAACCTTATTTGGAGGGATTAAACTACCCTATCGCTTTAATCAGCGTCTGCGTAGTCATAGGAATTATATATATCAAATCAGCTAAAAAAGCAGCCTAATGAACCTTATTAAACGCATTTTAGGGATAGTTTGGATCGGTCTAGGAATCGGTGCAGGCATTTATTTGATCTATTTTCAAGCGGTTCCATTGTGGGCCAAAGGTGGGAACGACCTCGTCCCTGCCATTATTTACACCTTTGTTTTAGCACCCCTTATTTCAATTGGAATGAGCCTTTTTGGCTTTTATGCCCTTCAGGGAGAATTTGATACTATATTATGATGAGAATTACGAGCCTAGCAGATTACCAGAAAACGTATGAATTAAGCGTGCGAGAGCCTGAAAAATTTTGGGCAGGTATTGCCAATGAATTTGAATGGTCGAAACCCTTCACGAAAGTGCTCGACTGGAATTTTGATGATTATTCGGTCAAATGGTTTGAAGATGGCCAAATGAACATCACCGCCAATGCACTAGATCGCCATTTAAAAACGATCCCAGATCAAGCAGCCATCATCTACGAACCTAACGAACCCGGCGATGAGGCCATTACCTTAACTTACCGCGAATTACACGCGAGAGTGTGTAAGTTCAGTAATGTGCTGAAAAACCAAGGCGTGGAGAAAGGGGATCGTGTTTGCATTTACATGCCGATGATTCCAGAACTAGCTATCGCCGTTTTAGCTTGTGCCCGAATTGGAGCCATTCACTCGGTGGTTTTTGGCGGATTCTCAGCTCAATCTATCGCGGATCGCATCAATGATTCGGAATGTAAAGTGGTAGTCACTACGGACGGAGCCGTTCGGGGTAACAAGACCATTCCGATGAAAGAAACGGTGGACGATGCCTTAGTAACGTGTCCATCTGTAGAGAAAGTTATTGTGAAAACTCGCACAAAAACGCCTGTTTCGATGATAGGCGGACGTGACCTTTGGTGGGAACAAGAAGAAAACGAGGCGGCAGCAGATTGCCCGGCTGAAGCGATGAATGCAGAAGATCCTTTGTTTATTTTATATACTTCTGGATCCACTGGAAAGCCTAAAGGCGTTGTCCATACCTGTGGTGGCTATATGGTTTACACGGCCTATACCTTCGCGAATGTATTCCAATATAAGCCCGGAGAAGTCTTCTTCTGTACCGCAGACATTGGCTGGATTACTGGTCACTCCTATTTAGTTTATGGTCCCTTATTAAATGGAGCGAAATCCGTTCTTTTCGAAGGAATTCCTACCTACCCAGATGCTGGACGCTTTTGGGATATCATCAAAAGACATTCCGTTAACATCTTCTACACAGCCCCTACAGCGATTCGTTCGTTAATGGGTTTTGGCGATGAACACATCGAAGGCAAAGACTTAAGCTCTTTACGTGTTTTAGGATCCGTGGGAGAACCGTTAAACGAAGAAGCATGGCATTGGTATAATGACAAAGTAGGTCACGGCAACTGTCCTATCGTCGATACCTGGTGGCAAACCGAAACGGGTGGACTGATGATCTCCCCTATCGCCGGTATTACTCCTTTAAAACCAGCTTTTGCGACGTTACCTTTACCAGGTGTTCAACCTATCCTAGTGGATGAGAATGGCAAAGAAATTACCGGAAATGGCGTAAATGGTAATTTATGTATCAAATACCCCTGGCCATCGATTATTCGCACCACGTATGGCGATCACGAGCGTTGCAAATCGACTTACTTCTCCACCTACCCAGGTTTATACTTCACTGGAGATGGATGTATGCGCGACGAAGATGGATACTACCGCATTACAGGACGTGTAGATGATGTCATGAACATCTCTGGCCACCGAATCGGAACAGCCGAAGTTGAAAATGCCATCAATATGCACACGGGTGTCATTGAATCCGCTGTCGTAGGCTATCCGCACGATATCAAAGGGCAAGGAATCTATGCCTATGTTATCTGCGAACACCCGACCATCAATGATGATTTGACCCGCAAAGATATCTTAGCGACCGTCACCCGTGTGATTGGGCCTATTGCCAAACCTGACAAGATTCAATTCGTAACAGGCCTACCTAAAACGCGTTCCGGCAAAATCATGCGCCGTATTCTTCGCAAAGTGGCGGAAGGCGATACTTCTAACTTGGGAGATACATCTACGTTGTTAGATCCGGGTGTGGTGGATTCGATTATCAGCGGAGCATTGTAAAACATTGGAGCGTTATAAAGGAGCTTCGCTACTTTATAACGCTCCAATGTAGAGTATAGATTATAGAGTAGAGAGTATAGATTTAAAGCATAAAGAATAGAGCACAAAGCATAAAGGTGGAATCGCCTGCGGCGATGAATTCAGCAGTAAGTTGACTCCGGACTGACTACTGATTACTGTCGACTGTCTACTGCCCACTACAAAAAAAGGGATCGAAATTCGATCCCTTTTTTTGTAGTCATTGCTATGCAACTTAGTCGCCTACGGCTTAGTCATCGCTTCGCGATTTAGTCAAAAAGTCTTCAGGAAAATTTTCAGGTAAGGGTTTACAAAATTATTGCGCAGCACAATTTTAAAACACTTACCTGAAAATTTTACCAAAAATACGTATACAACGCTATAATCCCCATCACAACCACGACCGTTCCTAAAATGAAGGAAGGCTCGAGTTTGAACATTTTGGCATCAATCTCTAATCCCTTAGGATTGTTCTTACTTTCTGGATCAGCTAATGAGATAAGCACCATTGAAACCACACAGAAGATGAATACCCATCCCATCCGGTCCATAAATGGAATCATGTACACGTCGCCATCTAAGAAGGCTGTGTAGAACATACAGTCATTAACGCCTGTCCAAGTAGGAATATATTTAGACAAAATCGAGAACGTTACCCCTCCAATTAGCGCAAATAAAGCGGCATTTGAAGTTGTTCTTTTCCAGAAGAAACCTAGGATAAACAAGGCGAAAATACCTGGAGAAACATATCCTGTGTACTCTTGAATGAATTCAAAACCACCTTTTTTGTCGATACCCATAAATGGAGCAATCGCAATCGCTAACACCATGGCTGCTACCACCGCAATACGACCGATCGAAACTAATTGTTTCTCTGTCGCGTTCGTGTTGATGTATTTCTTGTAGATATCTAAGGTGAAAATGGTAGAAATAGAATTCGCTTTACCCGCCATAGAAGCTACAACTGCTGCCGTTAGAGCGGCAAAAGATAGGCCTTTCAAGCCTGCTGGCAATAGGTTCAATAAAACAGGGTAAGCACTATCTTGATTCAAGACACCGTCCTTCATCATCTCTTGTTGGAACATGCCATCCTTGTGCAATAAATACGCAGCGATACCTGGTAAAACCACGATGATAGGCATTAACATCTTTAAGAATGCCGCGAACAAAATCCCGTTACGCGCTGTAGGAAGATCTGCTCCCAAGGCACGTTGCGTGATGTATTGGTTACATCCCCAGTAGTTCAAATTGATAATCCACATACCACCGATTAACACGGTAAGGCCTGGAAGAGAGGGATAATTCGCATTATCCTTGTTTAAAATCATGTGGAAATGCTCTGGTGCTTTGGTCATCAAATGATTTAAACCGCTCATTACACCTTCTCCACCGAAGTGATCTGACACCATTTGTAGGGCCAAATACGTCGTTGCTAATCCCCCTAAAATCAAGAAGAATACCTGAATAACGTCTGTAAATCCAATTACTTTCATACCACCCAAGGTGATAATAACCGCAAATACGGACATACCGATCATACAAACGGTGAAATCAATACCAGAAATAGTTGTTACCGCTAGGGCTCCTAAATACAAAATAGATGTCAAATTCACCGCTACGTATAACATTAACCAGAAAACGGCCATGATTAAACTAACCGTAGGAGAGTAACGTTGCGATAAGAATTGAGGCATCGTGAAGATTTTATTCTTCAAATAGATAGGCATAAAGAAGATCGCCACAATTAAGAGTGTAGCTGCCGCCATCCATTCGTAGGTAGCGATGGCTAGACCGAGTCTAAAACCATTGCCGGACATTCCGATAAATTGCTCTGCTGAGATGTTAGAAGCGATTAATGACGCACCAATCGCCCACCAAGTTAATGAACCTTCCGCTAAGAAGAAGTCATTTGAATCAGATAATTCGGATTTTTTCTTGTTGTAAATCCAATAGCCGTAACCAGCTACTACCACGAAATAAAAGAGAAATACGAGGTAGTCGAGTGTTTGTAAACCGTTTGATTGCATAGAGTTTTAATGTTAATTAAGGTCTTGAATTGACTAAATTAACCTTTTTATCGGAATTGTACTAATTCCAAAGCTCCGGTTTCACTAAAACCACTTCTTCCTCTCGGTCCACAATGACCATTCCGGGTAGTAAATCTTTGGTTTTGCGAACGTATTTTTTAGAGGTGACGATGACAGGACAAAGGGATTCGGTCTGTCTTTTGGAGAAATAAGCCGCTAGACTTGCTGCCTTTTCGATGACAAAGGCGGGAACGGTTTTGTTTTGAGGATTTCGTACGATCACATGAGACCCCGAAACGTCTCTTGCGTGCAACCAAATATCCTGTTTCTTCGCATATTTCAGCGTTAAGAGATCATTATTCTTCGCATTCTTCCCTACCCAAATCACCCATCCTTCGATCTCAAACTGTTTAAAAGGCAGTTCCTCAGTGGATTTTTTATCGGTGGCTAAGGCTAAAAAAGGTTTCAAGCCCTTCCGAGTTTCTACGGATTCCAATGAGGCAATTCTTTGCTGTATTTCAGCGATTTCCTGCTGCTTTCGCGCAATATTTTCTTCCCAATGAACTAGTTCTTTGGAGAAATTCTTTCCCTTTCGGTAATAATTCTCTGCGTTAGCTGCTGGACTTAAAGTAGAGTTTAACTTAATCGTGATGGGTTGATTTCGGTAAAAATCGTCTAAGACTACTTTGCTTTCACCCTCCGGAATCAGATGTAAAAAAGCCATCAAAATATTACCTATTTCTTCAAAGGGAACATTGGTTTCGCGTATCACCTTTTGTTTTTCTAACTCTTGCAGATAGAGTTGAGATTTCGCCAAATTACGTTCCAAGCCCTCCTGTATTTGTCTTTTCTCCCGAGTGAATTCCCCTACCGAATAATGCAGCACATAGAATTGATTCAAGGCGGCAATGGGATCCGTTGTTTGAAAAAGCGGCTCAGAAGTGGGCGAAAATAAGGTAAAACCAATGCCTTTAGGTGTGGAAACCACGTAAAAATTCCCTTCATCTAGGATTTGAAGCATTCGTTGCAATAGAGCCCAACGGTCTTTCAGGTATAGGTTTTCATATCCTTGCGCTGCAAGCCAAGCTTGCCCTTCTTTACCTAGCGTGGGAAAGAGCGGGAAATATTCCCCATCAGCCGCCTGCAAGGCCTCAAAACTTTGATCGATGGAACGCGAGATGGAATTTAAATCCAGCTCATCGTCTTTCTTGAGTCGTTTTTGAAATTGCGAATCGTATTCTCCATCGCGATACAAAATCAAGTTTGCCCGATTCCCAAAAAGCTTAAATACAAGCACATAATTTCCTAAAAAATGAATCCCGAAGGCGCGTTCATTTTCATACATCTCCACTTCTTGGACTTCGGCTAATAGTAAATCAGAGAACAGGTCGATGGAATTTCGGCCGGCTCGGTGGAAAGAATCGGGGAATTGAAGACTAGAAAACTGGGGACCGAGGGAGCATTTGATGTAGAAATCATCGCCGTTTTGGCGTTCAAAACCCAAAACTAATTCATCCTTCTCCTGCGAAAAACACTGTTTTAAGCGCGCATACATCAATATCTGACGTAATTGCCCTGATAAAATCCGCAGAAAATAATAGTTATTGTGCATCGCTTAGCCTAAATTTATCCTTATGTCATTGATACCCGACTCCTATCTCACGATCGCAAAACCAGCTGAAGGACTTTACAAAGATAAAGGAAGTAAATTCATCAGTTGGGCATATCCGGTGAAAGATTTGGAAGAAATCAAAAGCCATCTAGCTTCCTTGAGAGAAGCACATCCGAAAGCTCGCCACATTTGTTATGCCTATCGCCTCGGATTTACCCCAGAGGAAGCGCGATCTAATGACGACGGAGAACCATCCGGAAGTGCGGGGAAGCCCATTTTGAATATTATTCTTTCTCAAAATCTGCATTATGTACTGGTGGCTGTGGTTCGTTATTTCGGTGGTACTCTTCTAGGCGTACCTGGACTCATTCAAGCCTATAAAGAAGGGGCAGTCGATGCGCTAGATCAGGCGGAGATTTATGAGAAAGAGCCGATGAAAATACGTAGCATTCAGTTCACCTATGCGCAGATGAATGAAGTGATGAAAATTTGCAAAAAACACCCGATTACGATAGTAAATCAGGAAATTGATAATCTTTGTACCTATGAATTGACGTATGCATCTCGCCACGCGGCAGAGATTGATGCCTCGCTTGATAACCTATGATAACCTATGAAATCGTATAAAATTTATTTAACCTCGGCTGGAATTCAGGTGCAGGATCAGCAAGGGCTGGTTTGCTCGGTTCCGGGAAATTGGGATGACTTTATTAACCAGTCCCAGCTATTTCAACATTGCGCTTCTCTGGATTTTCAGGAGGCCAAAACCGAAACGCCACTTTGCCCTATCGATTCGCAAGAAATTTGGGCGGCTGGCGTGACTTATTTGCGCAGCAAAGTCGCACGAATGGAAGAGTCTAAAGAATCCGGTGGAGATACCTTTTACGACAAGGTGTATGACGCCGAAAGGCCTGAAATATTCTACAAAGGTAATCGCTTACGGTCCGTAGGGCCAGGTGGAAAGGTGCGGATTCGGAAGGATTCTTTTTGGAATGTGCCAGAACCGGAATTGACACTTTTTGTCAATAAACATGGAGAATTAGCGGGCTACAGCATTGGAAACGATATGAGCTCTAGAGACATCGAGGGCGAAAACCCTTTGTATTTACCGCAGGCCAAAGTCTATGACGCCGCCGCCGGCCTCGGACCTTGCTTATTAGTGACCGAAAAACCATTGGCGCCTAACACCATCATTGCGATGGAAATCATCCGAAACGGAGAAAGCGTTTTCCAAGGCGACACCGAAATCTCCCAAATGAAGCGTTCACACGCCGAATTAGTCGATTATTTAACCCGCGAAATGTCCTTTCCATCAGGCGTCTATTTGATGACAGGCACTTGCATCGTCCCAGATCCGCCGTTTACCTTGCAATCCGGAGATAGCATCCACATCACCATTGAACCTATTGGAACCCTTATACAAACTGTTGCCTAATGAATTATACAGACGCTTCGATTGCAGAAATCGACTCAGCCATTGCCGCAGCAAAAGCCGCATTTCCTATTTATCGCCGGATTTCAGATGTTAATCGTGCTGCCTTCTTAGAAGCCATATCCCGCGAAATCATGGCCTTAGGTGATGAATTAATCCAAAGCGCCTGCGCAGAATCTAACCTCCCAGAAGCGCGCATTACGGGAGAAAGAGGTCGCACCACAGGCCAAATTCAAGCCTTCGCAGACTTCATCTCTAATCCTGTTTGGAAAAAAGAAATCCACGATCCAGCTCAGCCGGACCGTGCTCCTTTAGCTAAACCAGATTTATTTCAAACCCAAATCCCGCTAGGTCCTGTGGCCGTTTTCGGGGCAAGCAACTTCCCATTAGCCTTTTCAGTAGCTGGTGGAGATACGATTTCTGCCCTAGCTGCGGGATGCCCAGTCGTTTTCAAAGCACACCCAGCTCATCCCAAAACAGGGGAATTAGTAGGCTCAGCGATTTCTAAAGCAGTCGCATCTTGTGGTTTACCTGCTGGCGTTTTCGCCTTGATTCACGGCTCTTCGAACGAGGTAGGATCTCATTTAGTGCAGCACCCAGAAATACAAGCAATAGGTTTCACAGGGTCTTATCGAGGGGGGAAAGCATTATATGATTTAGCCGTTCGTAGACCTCATCCCATTCCTGTTTATGCGGAAATGGGTAGCGTGAATCCTGTGATTTTATTATCGAACAAAATCGCGGAAAATCCAGCAGCCCTAGCAGCAGGACTGGCTGGTTCAGTTTGCTTAGGCGTGGGACAATTCTGCACAAATCCGGGCCTCATCATCCTTCAAAAGCAGGATGCATCTTTCCTTGATTTGCTAGCAACTGAATTAGATAAATTACCATTGGGCACTTTCTTAACGCCTGGAATTGCATCTGCCTACGCTTCCGGCGTTGCTAACCTTGCAAAACATGCTAAGCAATTAACCTCGCGCGAGCTACCTTCTCCTGCCTTATTTGTGGCTGAGGCTGCTACTGCCAATCACGCTATTTTGGAAGAAGTTTTTGGACCATGCACGGTCGCAATTTTAGTAGAAGATGAAGCAGAAATGTTGACGTTTATTGAATCAATAGACGGACAGTTAACAGGCACCATTCACGGAACCAAAGCTGAAATTTCAGAAGAATTAGTCGATGCCTTACTACAAAAAGTAGGCCGCCTATTATTCAACGGTTTCCCTACAGGCGTGGAAGTTTCTGGCGCAATGGTCCATGGAGGACCTTATCCTGCTACTACAGACTCGAGGAGTACGAGCGTGGGAACGCAGGCGATTTATCGGTTTATGAGGATGGTTTGCTTGCAAAACAGATTATAAAGCATAGAGCACAAAGAATAAAGTTGGAATCCCCTGCGGGGATAAATTCAGAAATATTTATCAGTTTCAGCTGCGAAGCAGCCAACATCCTAAACATCAAAAAAGCGGCAATTGCCGCTTTTTTGATTCCAAATCTATACTCTCTACTCTCCTCTCTCTACTCTTAAATTTCCACCTCCACGTTTTCAAAACTCAGCTCCCCCTTCGCATCCAACTCCATCATCACCGCTGAATCTTTCTGAATCTTGCCAGATAATATAGCCTTCGACAATTCATTCAGCACCGCTTTTTGAAGCACACGTTTCATCGGACGACCACCGTAATTTGGATCATATCCATCAGTTGCGAGTTTATTCAAGGCTTCTTCTGATGCTTCCAAGGTTATGTTTTGTTCTGCTAAACGCTTTTGAACCTCTTTAAACTGGATCGCTAAAATTTTACGTGCATGTTCTAAGGTTAATGGTTCGAACAACACCACCTCATCCACACGGTTCAAGAATTCAGGACGGACTACTTGTTTTAGTAATGTCATCACTTCTTCTTTGGTCTCTTCCATCACGATCGCATTATTCCAGCCTTCCATCTGCGCCATTTTCTCTTGAATTAGGTGGCTTCCGATGTTCGACGTCATGATGATGATCGTATTTTTGAAGTTCGCCGTGCGACCTTTGTTATCTGTTAATCGACCCTCGTCTAATACTTGTAATAAGATGTTCCAAACATCTGGATGCGCCTTTTCTATCTCATCCAATAACACGACCGAGTAAGGTTTGCGACGTACGGCTTCCGTTAACTGTCCGCCCTCATCGTAGCCCACGTATCCCGGAGGCGCTCCCACTAAGCGGCTTACCGCGTGGCGTTCCTGGTATTCTGACATGTCGATGCGGATCATCGCGTTCTCGTCGTTGAATAGGTAGGAGGCCAAAGTCTTGGCTAATTCCGTCTTCCCCACCCCCGTCGTACCTAAGAAGATGAACGAACCGATCGGACGCTTCGGATCTTGTAATCCCGCACGAGAACGACGCACCGCATCAGATACCATTTCGATGGCTTGGTCTTGACCTGCCACACGTTTGTGCAGCTCATCTTCCAAATGCAATAATTTCTCCACTTCCGTTTGCAACATGCGGCTCACTGGAATTCCAGTCCATTTCGCCACCACCTCGGCAACGTTTTCGGCTGTCACTTCCTCTTGCAACATCGAGTTCTCTCCTGCTGGCTGCGCCTGCATATCTTTTAACTTCTGCTCTGACTCGACTAAACGACCGTAGCGAATCTCGGCAACCTTGCCGTAATCACCTTGGCGTTCTGCTTGTTCTGCCTCTAGTTTTAAACGATCAATCGTCTCTTTTTCGGCACGAACCGCATCGAGCACCGATTTCTCTGACTGCCATTTGGCCTTCAAGGCATCTCGTTTCTCTGATAAATCCGCTAAATCGCGCGATAATATCGTTTCCTTCTCTTTGTTATTCTCACGACGAATCGCTTCGCGCTCGATTTCTAGCTGCATAATCTTGCGCTGGATGTCATCGATTTCCTCCGGTACGGAGTCGATTTCGAGGCGCATTTTGGCAGCTGCCTCATCCATCAAATCGATCGCTTTATCCGGCAAAAAACGATCAGAGATGTAGCGGTTCGATAATTCTACCGCCGCAATTACCGCGTCATCCTGAATACGAACCCCGTGGTGCAATTCATATTTATCCTTGATCCCGCGAAGAATGGAGATCGCATCTGCGACATCCGGTTCTTCCACTAAAACGGATTGGAAACGACGCTCGAGGGCTTTGTCTTTCTCGATGTACTTTTGGTACTCTTTCAATGTCGTAGCACCAATCGCATGCAGTTCCCCACGCGCTAAGGCTGGTTTTAATAAGTTCGCCGCATCCATCGCTCCTTCGCCTCCGCCGCCTGCACCGATCAAGGTGTGGATCTCATCGATGAACAAAACGATTTCTCCATCGGAGTCCGTTACTTCTTTGATGACCGCCTTTAAACGCTCCTCAAATTCCCCTTTGTACTTGGCTCCCGCGACTAAAAGTCCCATATCGAGCGACATCACGATTTTGGATTTCAAGTTTTCAGGCACGTCTCCAGAGACGATGCGTTGGGCTAGACCTTCTACAATAGCGGTTTTACCTACGCCCGGTTCCCCTAAAAGTATGGGATTGTTTTTCGTTCTGCGGGATAATATCTGCAAGACACGGCGAATTTCTTCGTCACGTCCAATGACCGGATCGATTTTTCCGGCCTTAGCTAATTCATTTAAATTCTTACCGTATTTTTCCAAAGACTGGTAAGTACCTTCTGCATGTGGATCGTTCACTTTTCTATTTCCTCTTAATTCTGTGATGGATTTCTTAAAATTTACTTTGTTGATGCCCAGGGACTTTAATAGGTCCGAAACGGCATCTTTGGATTCAATTAGAGCGAGAAATAAAATCTCTACGCTGACATACGAATCGCCAAATTCAGTTTTCAAAGCCTCCGCTTTCGTCAAAACCTGCTGCAAGGCATTGCTCGCGTAGGGTTGAGCGCCTGATACTTTCGGGTAAGAAGAAAGGATGCTTTGTAATTTATCTTGAATCTGTGGAACAGACACGCCATTCTTCTTTAAAAGAAAGGCGGATGTTTGGGTGTCGTCTTGCAAGATGGCTTGCAAAAGATGCCCCGTTTCAATAGCTTGCTGACCATTCTGGCTCGCGATTTCCATCGCGTTTTGAATAATAAGTCCAGCTTGTGAGGTGTAATTATTCGGGTTCATATCGGCTAGGTTTTGCCCCTATCTAGCAAATCAAAACCCAATCGATAAATTCGGAAAAAATGACATTAAAATACACGCATACCTAGAGAAAAACACGCCATAATGGCGCATATTAGGCAAATTTGGCTTTTATCGCGTCTTCGAAATTCTTTAAAGCAATTTGCAGATCGACGATCTCGCTGGCGAATTGGGTGAAATCACAGACTTTGGCCTTCAACTCGATCTTTTCACAGATCGAATGCACTTGTGCGGCACCTAAAGTTCCTGAATTTCCTTTCAAGGTATGCAGTTCGGATTGGACTCCTTTGCAACTACCGGAAGCGTGGGCAGAAATAGCAGCCGCAATCTGCTCTTTGGCCTCCACAATAAACTCTTCTAACATACTTTGCACAAAGGCCGGATCTCCGCCCACAGCATCCGAAAGGGAGGCTAAAACTTCTTCGTCGACCACAAAATCGGTGTTCAATAAAGCCTCCTGAATGACGCCATGTCCATCAGACACCCAGCGCGACACCATGGCAATGATTTGCTGCGCGCGTATCGGTTTGGCCAAATAATCGTCCATCCCGGCTGCCAAGAAGCGCTCGCGATCCTCTTTCATCGCATAAGCCGTCATCGCCACGATAGGTGGTAAAGCGGCTAGATTCAATGCTTTCAGGCGACGTGTTGTTTCCATTCCATCCATTTCTGGCATTTGGATATCCATCAAGACCAAATCAAAATTCGCGTCTTTTTGCAAAATATCAATGGCTTCCTGGCCTCTGGAGGCCATTAAAACCTCACACCCCGCCTTCATCAAAATCTGACTTGCCACCTTGCGATTCGTGGCATTATCGTCCACTAACAAGACCCGCGCATGTACAGAATGCAAAGTCCCTGAAATGGAAAGATTCTCGTCTTTCTTCGTTTTGGCCGCTAGAGAAGAATCCCCTATCGCGAGTTTAATCGTAAACCAGAACGTACTTCCCTTTCCCTCCACTGACTCCACCCCGATATCACCGTCCATCATCTTACAGAATTCACGCGAAATCGCTAAACCTAATCCGGTGCCGCCGTAGTTCTTGGAAGTGGAATTATCGACTTGCTGGAAAGCGTTAAAGAGTTTTTCTAAATTCGTAGGACTGATACCAATCCCCGTATCCGATACTCGGACTTCTAATTCTGCCCATTCAGGAGTCACGGAAAGCGGCTTTACCGTAATGAAAACGGAACCATTCTCTGTAAACTTCAGGGCGTTCGATGTAAGATTCGAAAGAATCTGTAATAGGCGCGTCTCATCTGCCTTCACATAAGCGGGCACCTTATCGTCTAAGATATAGGAGACTTTATTCCCTTTCTGATGTGCTAATGGCGTAAATAAAGCCATCAAGCGATCAAAAACATCCTCTAACAGAATATCCGTCGGATGTAAGACCATTTTACCAGCTTCGATTTTGGCCAAATCCAAAATGTCATTCAAAATATGCAGTAGCGTCTCCGATGACTTACGAATCGTTTGTAAATAATCCCGTTGTTCTTCCTCTAATGGTGTATCACACAACAAATCCACCATCCCAATCACCCCATTCATAGGTGTCCGGATTTCGTGCGACATATTCGCTAAAAACTGTTCCTTCACTTTAAGCGAGTGCTCCGCTTGTTCGCGGGCTTCCACCAGTTCGGTTTGGTACTTCTTAATATCCGTGATATCCCGAGCGATACCCGAAACTTCGGAAATAATGCCCTGATCTAAAATGGGATTCAAATAAATTTCTAACCAGCGATCCGTCCCATCTTTCTTCTTCAGACAAAGCTCAAAGTGCTGTTTCATGCCTCTAAACGCTTGTTTATAATGCTCCTCCATCGCTTTGCGCTCCTCCGGCGCCATCATCTTGAATCCCATCGTCTCCGAGCTGAAATTCAATTGTGGCGTAATCCCCAGTTCTTGCTGCAATAAGTCCGCATAGTCGTGGTTAAAGCTCATCAATAGTAAGCGTTTATTCACAGACCACATGAGGTGAGACGAACTTTCGAAGATGGAATTCAAACGTGCGGTTTCTCTGGCCAAAGCCTCTTCCGCCTGCTTTCTCGATATCGCAATCGCCACTTGCCCCGAAATAAAGTCTAATAACTCTAAATCTCGGTTCTCGTACTTGTTCGCCCGCTCATAGGACTTTACTCCAATGATACCCGTCACCCGATCACCGATGCGGAGGGGAACACAGAGCATAACTTTGGGAACCACCCCATACAAGTAAATCTTCTTCTCTGCCGCTAACTGATGGATCTCATCATCGTGCAAGATCAAAGGCTTATTCGCCATCAAGGCATATTCCGTCAAGCCATTCCCTAGGCGGCGCTTCGTAAAGTGCACCCGGGAATTAAAGTACTCATCGATGTAGTAAGGGAAATAAATATAGCTCTTCCCCGGATCGTATTGCGCGATGAAGAAGTTCTTCACGTCGATCACCTCGCCTAATTGCTTGTGGATGTTCACAAAGAGATCATCCAGATTCGAGGAATTAATGGCTACCTGAGAAATAGAAGAGAATAATTTATTCGCGCGCTCGGCACGTACTTTTGCCGTAGAATTGTGCAAAATACAGCGATAAGCAGTAGGCACGCCTCTTTCGAAACGGCAAGTCACTGAACCAGAAACGTACAGACGACGCCCGTCTTTTCGTCTAAAAACGGCCGTAAATTCTGGAATGTCCTCCCCTTTCGATAACGCATCGAATTGCGCTTGTGTCTGGTGTGCAAACTCGGGATGCAGTACATCCTGAATCTTTAAATCTTTAGCTTCCTCCTCGGTATACCCCATGGTTTCTAACCAGGCACGGTTTACGAACAGGAATCGACCGGTCACCCCGGTGATTTGGATCAGGTCAGTCGTATTGTTAATTAAGTCTTGTAATTGGGCATTCGAGCGAGAAAGGGCTTCGGACACTTTCTTCTTCTCGCTAACGTCCTCCCCTATGATGCTGAGGAAATTATCGCTCACGACGGTAGAAGCCACTTCTACCCATTTGATGGCACCTGATTTCGTTTTGTAATTTCGTTCGCGTTCTTCGAATAGACCACCGGTCTGGATCGCTTTGTCAAAAGAGGTACGGCGGATTTCGCTTTCTCCGTCCGGGACAAGGGTGCTAAAAAAGTCCTTTCCATTTAATTCCCCCGGCTTGTAGCCAAGCAATTGATGCGTGTAGGCATTCGCATGCGTGATGGTGCCATCGAGCGCCATAACGATGCCAAAAAGCTTCAGGGAATCCAATGTTTTAATCAGGGCCTGCTTGTCCTCCATGCCTTAAATCGAAAATTTTGTTTAAATGTACAAAAAAGGGCTTAATTTTACTCCTTAAACCCCAGAGACCCGGTGCAAGTAAGAGCAAAAAAGAGTTTAGGACAACATTTTTTAAATGATTTAGACGCGGCAAAGCGCATCGTAGATGGCTTGCAGCCTGCTGGAGCCTATACGAAAGTATTGGAGATTGGGCCGGGGATGGGTGTGTTGACGCAGTTTTTGGTCAAAAAAACCGAATACGAAACCTCCCTCATCGAAATCGACAAAGAGTCTGTGGACTACTTACGTAAGAACTATTTAGAATTTACCGGGCCGCGCTTAATCGACGGCGATTTCTTGCGTTATCCATTAGAGAACATTTTTGGCGATGAAAAATTCGCCATCGTAGGCAACTTCCCTTATTTCATTTCGACGCAGATCTTCTTCCGCATTTTGGAATACAAAGACCAATGCATCGAGGTGGTAGGCATGCTTCAAAAAGAAGTGGCGGTGCGCCTCGCGGCAAAACCAGGAAATAAAGACTACGGCATTTTAAGCGTGCTTTTACAGGCCTTTTACGATATTGAATACTTATTTAGCCTAGGACCGGAGGTATTTACCCCTCCTCCCAAAGTTAACTCCGGCGTCATTCGACTCGTACGGAACTGGGACAAAAAACTAGAATGCGATCCAGCTAAATTCAAGTCTTTAGTAAAGATGGCCTTTAACCAACGTCGCAAGACTTTGCGTAATGCCCTCAGAGCCTTGCAATTACCTGAACATCCTTTACTCAGCAAACGCGCAGAACAACTAGGCGTAGCGGAGTTCACCGAGTTAACGATTTTATGGAAAGATAATGGCTACCTAGGCGCTTAATCGATCTATTTTTACTAATTTGCGCTGTTTCATCTAAAATCCCTCACATCATGGAAGAAGTTAACCCAAATCACCTTCCGTTTGAACTGACTAAAGAGTTCATAGAGGACATTCGCTTGTTAATCGAAAATCAGGCGAATGAGGAGATTTTATTGAAACTAGATGAGCTTTTCCCGGCGGATATCACCAGCATTTTAATCGAGTTAACGACGGAAGAGGCAAAATATTTGGTGCTATTAATTGACACCAAAATCGCCGCCGAAATCATCTCAACCCTAGACGCAGATGACCGCAAAAAATTCTTAAAGCACTTTACCTCTAAGGAAATTGCCGCCTATATCAACGTAATCGATTCCGATGACGCAGTAGATATCCTGAATGAACAACCTGTCAAAGTACGTGAGGAAGTGATCGCACTCCTGAAAGACCGCGAACAGGCACGTTTCATCATCGATTTAATGCATTACGACGAAGACTGCGCAGGTGGTCTAATGCAGAAAGAGTTAATCAAGATTAACATCTCCCAAACCGTTACCGAATGTGTCGAGGAAATCCGCAAGCAAGCGGAGGACGTGGAGAAAGTGTATTCGGTCTACGTGATCGACGACGATGGGAAGTTATTAGGCACCGTTTCCTTAAAGAAAATCATTTTAGCGAAGCGTGGTTCTAAGATCGCGGACGTGTATGAGGATGATGAAATTGTTTCGGTTCAGACCTATGCCTCCGGCGAGGAAGTAGCCGATTTAATGCAGAAATACGACTTAGAGGCCATTCCGGTGGTTAATATTCAAGGCCGATTATTAGGTCGCATCACCATCGATGACGTGGTCGATTTCATCACAGAATCCGCACAAGAAGATATTCAGGTCATGGCCGGTATCTCAGAAGACGTGGAAGAAGATGACTCCGTGTGGTTATTAGTGCGTTCTCGTCTGCCTTGGTTGATTGGTGGTATGGTGGGTAGTTTTTTGGCTGCCAAAATCATTGATCGTTTCGACGATACCATCTCCGTTTTACCTGCCATTTCTGCCTTTATTCCCTTGATTGGTTCGACCGGTGGTAATGTAGGAATTCAATCTTCTTCCTTAATCGTTCAGTCATTAGCAGACAAAAGCGGTTTAGATACTACGTTATGGAAACGTCTTCAGAAAGTGTTATTAGTCGCCCTCATTAATGCATTAATCGCGGCGATATTTGCTTTCGGTTGTTCTTTATTGGTGGATTCAGGCCAAATCATGTTATCCATGACCGTTTCCATCTCACTTTTCGCGGTGGTAATGCTGGCTAGTCTAATGGGTACCATAACCCCCTTGGTATTAAATCAATTAAAGATTAATCCAGCAGTGGCGAGTGGTCCCTTTATCACGACGACGAACGACATTCTAGGCTATGGGGTCTATTTCATGATCGTCTACTTACTCCTGTAATCTTATGATTGCCGTTATTCAACGCGTAAGTCAAGCTACTTTGCAGATCGATAATGCATTGCAGGCCTCTATTCAACAGGGTTTTGTGGTTTTACTCGGTATTCACGTAGAAGACACGCCGGAAGATGTGGCTTATTTAGCGGGCAAAATCGCAGGATTACGTATATTCTCCGATGAAGAGGGAAAAATGAATTTAGATTTACAGGCCATTCAAGGCGAGCTCTTATTAGTGAGTCAATTTACGCTTTATGCGGCGACTCGCAAGGGGAATCGCCCTAGCTTTTTAGAATCCGCCAGACCTGAACAAGCCATTCCACTATATGAGCTGATGATTAAAACCTTGTCAGACAAACTAGGCCAAAGCATACAAACCGGCGTCTTCGGTGCCGATATGCAAATCAACTTGACAAACGACGGACCTGTAACTATCATCATCGACTCTAAAAACCCCTAATTATGACGATTTCAAACGCGCAACAACAAGTAGACGAGTGGATTAAGACCATTGGGGTTCGCTATTTCAGCGAGCTAACCAATATGGCGATGTTAACAGAGGAAGTGGGCGAAGTCGCTCGGATTATCGCGCGTCGCTACGGGGAACAATCGGAGAAAGAATCAGATAAAAATAAGGACTTAGGTGATGAGATGGCTGATGTGCTTTTCGTATTAATTTGTCTGGCAAACCAAACCGGTATTAACCTAGAAGAGGCTCTGAAACAGAACCTCTTAAAGAAGACGGAACGTGATGCGGACCGCCACAAGAATAACCCTAAATTAGCTTAGTGAACCGGCATTTGACTGGATTCGATCTTCTTTGCGATACCTTTCCCCTCTTCTTTTGACGGAATGTAAGGCTTCAAAATCGTGATTTGCTCTAGGACTGGATTCATTTGCTGAATAGCTGGATGACGCACATCAAATTCAGCCTCGCCAGACACTTTATTGAATTCTTCTACGGAGATAATTTGGCGTTTGTTTCGAAATGAAACCAGATGAGTCAGGGTGCTGTCTCCTGCTAATTTCCCTCCCTCCCAAGAAACGACTGAACCTCCGTGTGCCCATCCAAAGCCTGAGATCGTAAAGTTTTTCGTATTCAACTTCTCTACCTCTTGAAGAGGTAAACCTAAATACAAGCCAGAAGCCGTTTTCCAAGCAGAACTTTCGCCCTGAATACTTACATCGGAAATTTTACCCTCATGAAAGAATACATTGGCTTGCTTAGCCGTACCAGGAAAAATGATTGCTCCTTTCAGCGTATCATCCCCTGAAACAATGGCGGTGTCTAAAATGACTGATTTAGCCCCGTATTTAGCGATTAGGCCTTTGGCATCCGTACAGGTCAACACTTCATTTAAGTTCTCTGTGGGAACGCTCACTTCAGCGTTAGATCCACAAGAAGCCAAAACGGCCAATGACAAAAGGAGTACAATTTTTTTCATGGTTACAGAATTATAGTTAAAATTAGCGAAGCTTCCCGACAGAAGCAAGTTAGAAATATTCCAAATTAGGTCCCTAACGTTTATCGAATAATGCCTATATTTGTTTTTAAAATGCTGCATCCTATGCTTCGAATAAATTCCTTACTCCTGCTATTTCTGTTGGCTTTCAGTTCAACTACGCAAGCTCAATTTTGGAAAATTGGTAAAAAAGGAGGAACCGGCTTCAAAAGATCTACTTTTAATCCGCATACTTCTCTTGGTTTTGGGGCGGGTAGCTCCCATTACTATAGCTTAACGGATGAATTAGGCATGTTTAATCGCCTGGTAAATGACCAAAGCCGTTTCAATGTAGGTGCACATTTGACCCGCCATGTCAGCAAACATTTTTCGATTAAAGGCAACTTAAATTATATCCGCTTGGCGGGAAATGATTATACCTTTGACAATTCCGCACTGCTTCCAACTACACCCGATTTGCGTTTCCGTTTCAGAAATGACGTCGTGGAATTTGGTCTTTCTGGGCTTTTGGAATTAAATGGAAATCAACAAAATTATCTGAAGCGCAACCGTTTCTCTCCGTATTTATCTGCAGGAATTGCCTTGGTTTCTACTAATCCAGAACTCTATCAATTAGATTCATTGGGGGGAGCTGGTTTACCAAACGCGTCTTGGCGGAATTATGCTGACGTGATCGCAAGTGATTACCCCACGAATCCGATTCGCAATTTTGATGAGACCATTCCATCCATCGGTTTTTCTATTCCAGTAGGGGTAGGTTTCCGTTATCGGTTGAATGACTTTATGGATTTTGGCTTTGAAGCTAGCTTACGTACGCAATTAGGTAATCTTTTTTCAGCACCTAAAAACCAACCGGCTCAGACAGAGTTGACGACGAAACTTTTAATTCCCTCCCAATACGCGACGAACTTAGTCGATCACTATTTTGTTACCCAATTTCAGTTAATCTTCCATCTAGATCGAAGCATTGATTGTCCACCTATCAGAAGGTAAAATAAACACACATACTTTGACATTTGAAGAACTAGGGCTCAGCCCACAAATTTTAGACGGTATTAGTTCCATGGGATACAAGACCGCAACGCCGGTTCAATCCCAAGTTATACAACCCATTTTAGCGGGCCGCGACATTTTAGCCTCAGCCCAAACCGGAACCGGCAAAACCGCCGCTTTCCTTTTGCCCATCATCCACAAATTAATTACCGAACCTCATCCCGAGGACCACATTAATGCCCTAATCATTGTTCCTACCCGTGAACTAGCCATTCAAATCGCCGGAAACATGGAAGGTTTAGGTTATTTCACGAATGTGAGCTCGATCGCCATTTATGGTGGGGGAGATGGAAATTCCTTTACGACGGAGAAAACCGCTTTAACAAGCGGCGTTGATATCGTGGTATGTACCCCGGGTCGCATGATTGCCCACTTAAATATGGGCTATGTAAACCTAAAGCACTGTAGTTATTTAGTGCTCGACGAGGCGGATCGCATGCTAGACATGGGATTCTCTGATGATTTAATGAAGATCATTTCGTTCTTGCCTGAAAAGCGCCAGAACCTCTTATTCTCCGCGACCTTTGCGCCGAAGATGCGGACCTTGGCCCAAAAACTATTGCAAAATCCGGTCGAAATCAACATCGCCGTTTCGAAACCCCCAGAGCAAATCGTTCAGGAGGCTTTCGTGGTCTACGAGAAGCAAAAGAGTCCGCTCGTGAAGCACCTGTTGAAGTTGCAGGATTATACCCGCGTGATCGTTTTCTGTTCCAAAAAGCAAAACGTTAAATCCCTGACGGCTGATTTAAAACGTGCGCGATTCTCTGTGGAAGAGATTCACTCGGATTTAGAGCAAGACGTTCGCGAGCAGGTATTGCAAGATTTTAGAAACAAGAAGACGAAGATTTTAGTAGCGACGGATATCTTAAGCCGCGGTATTGACATCGACGAAATCGAATTAGTCATTAATTACGACGTGCCAAACGACGGCGAGGATTACATTCACCGCATCGGTCGTACCGCACGTGCACAGACGAAAGGAACTGCCTACACGTTTATTACCGAGTCCGAGCAACGCAAGTTTAAGACAATCGAAGATCTGTTAGAGAAAGAAGTAACGAAAGCAGCGGTACCGGAGGAATTTGGGGAGACACCTGAATACAATCCAGCTGCTCAAAAAAGTTCTTTCGGAGGCTATAAGGGCGGGGGCAAATCTGGCGGAGGAAAGTCCGGTGGAGGAAAATCTGGTGGTAAATTCTGGAAAAAGAAGTAAATGAGAATACTCGCTTTATTATTGATTTTTAGCCTTTCAGGCTGGGCACAAGATACCACCCAACACATCATTGCGGGTAGATCCAATGCGAAGATCCAACAAGAAAAGCCCTACGTTATACTCATTTCTGCGGATGGATTTCGATCCGATTTTTCGCATAAATACGAGGCGAAATTTCTGCAATCGAAAGAAACGTCCGGCGTAAAGGCGAGCTATATGCAGCCCTCTTATCCGTCGTTAACCTTCCCAAATCACTACAGCATCGCCACGGGTTTATACCCGGCGCACCACGGTTTAGTGGATAATACTTATTTAGACGTTCAATCAGGCCAAGAGTACCGCATGTCCAATAAGAAAATGGTGGGCGAGGGAAAATGGTATGGGGGAACACCACTCTGGGTGCTAGCTGAAAAACAGCAAATGATGGCCGCTAGCTTTTACTGGGTGGCCTCAGATGCAAACATTCAAGACACCTACCCCTCCTATTATTACGTATACAACGAGGTCATCGATATCAAAACACGTATCGCACAGGTCAAAAATTGGCTTTCCTTACCCGCTGACAAGCGACCGCATTTAATCACGTTCTACTTTCCGGAAGTGGATCACGACGCCCATGAATTTGGCCCAGAAGATTCACGTGTTAAGAATTCTGTTCAATTTGTCGACCAAGCCATCGCTGATTTAGAGGCTGCGCTTGCTCCCTTAGGCCTGCCCATCAACTTCGTTTTTGTCTCCGATCACGGCATGAAGGAGGTGGACAATGCAAATACAATAGGCAAACCTGCTCCATTGAATACCGCCGCATTTCAGGTGCCTTGGGGCGATGCTTTGTTGCATGTGTATGCTAAAGACCCATCGAAAATCGATTCTACCTACCAGGAATTGAAAAAGGATACGCGTTTTACGACATTTCGGCTTGATGAAACACCAGCACGTTGGCATTACCGTAAATCGGATGATCGCTATAACCGTTTAGGGGATCTTTTATTAGTGCCCAAACTGCCGCAAGTATTCAACCTCTCTACCCGCAAAACCTCGAAAGGGAAACACGGTTTTGACACTGCTTTACCCGAAATGCGCGCTAGTTTCCAAGCCTGGGGCCCTTCTTTTAAATCTGGTCTTCAATTAGATGGATTCGAGAATGTAAACGTTTATCCTTTGATAGCCAAAATCTTAGGATTAACCTATGACCCCCAGGCGATTGATGGGAAGATCACCGTACTTCAAAAAGCCTTGAAATAAGCTCTATTACCCAAAAATCTCCTCCACATGCTTCTTAATGTTGGAAGCAATTTTCTCTGTAGGCAAATCATTGGCATCATTCCCAAAAGGATCTTCTATCTCCTCCGCAATTAGTTCTAAACTCGCAAGGACATAAAAGATAAATACAACAACAGGAATGACATAAAAACCTAGTGTAAATACATAACTAAAAGGTAAGGTCATCACATAAATGAAGATGAATTTCTTAATGAACGCACTGTAGGAATAGGGAATTGGGGTGTTTTTGATTCGTTCACAGGCTCCACATACGTCAGTAAATGACTGGAGTTCTGTATTTAAAAACAATAATTGATGTCCGCTAATTTTCCCCTCCTTATATAGTTCATGGATCTTATTTGTCATCATTTTAGCCACTTGATTCGGCTTGTGCTTCGCATGATCTATCGCTAAATCCAAATTATCATACAGCACTAAACCGGACTCTTCGGAGGTCAAATGCTTTTGAAGTATATGGGCATAGAGCGGAATTACTTTTTGAAAAAAATGGCGATCAATCTCGTTCTCTAAAATAGCAGCCAGTTTTAACGAGAAATTCCGACTATTATTCACTAAGGTTCCCCACAATTTTCGTCCTTCCCACCAACGATCGTATGCGGTATTCGTTCGATACGCTAATAGTAAGGAGATAACAAATCCCAGCATACCATGCATTATGGATATATTCTTTAACTTGCTGTCCTCCCCTAGGTGAAAATATTCCATCTCTAAGTAACAGATCAGGCCAGAATATCCTCCAATAAAAAACATGAGAGGCAATAGTTTTCGAAATGTATCGGACTGGTGAAATCTAAAAATAAAGGTGATCCAGTCTTTTGTATTGTAGCGTACCATCTCGAAATATACTTATTTATTTCAAAAAATCGTTTTCATTTCAAGGCACTAATTCGAAATCACCCTGTTCTACGCTGGTGCAAGGGGTTTCCTTCTCACATCCCAGAAACAGCAATAGAGGAGAAATGAAAACAGCAATCTTCAGATATCTTTTAATTTTTTCCATACACTAATTTATTTTTCTTTCAGTTTAATCTCGATGACTTTGCGTTCGTTTCCAATAGAAGCGATATAAGTACCTACTCCTACCTCAGGAAAGAGCGCCATGCCGTTAGAAACAATTTTATTCGAGACTTCTTTCCCGTTCTCCCATAATTGGACTGCCATTCCTTCTTGTTTTGAAACCACTTTTATGGCTCCTGGTGCAGAGCAAACTGCATCTTTCTTATAAAACAACGCGGCATTTGAAATCAAATTAACTTGAATTTGATAATTTTTCATTTCAGACTCATCTTCCGAAAGGACAACATAGGAAACGACAGTAGAGAAATCCTTAGTCATTTCGCCCGATTTTTGCTCGATTCCTTTTTCGAAAATTTTAGCTCCTTTACTTAACGTAAAAACGGGCTTTAAAGCTGATTTAGTGAAATTTTCAGATATAGCGATTTGAATTTTTTCGCCTGAAGTCACAGTTGAAATGGAAGGCACTTGTGAGAAATGGAATGAAACTAGTTCGGCTACCTTACTTAAGGCAGGTTCAGCAATACTGTACGATTGCGTGAGATTACCTTTGTGTTCATTAATCGTAAATGGGATTGATTTAGAGACAACGGTAATTTTGTTTTTGGCTTTATCATACAGTTTGAACGTAATTTTTTCGCCTTGTGTATTTGAAAAAATCGTTAAATAGGCATAGTAGCTGTTTTTACTCTGAACATAGGTTAATCCGCTAACTCCACGGCACTCCTCCCCCACAAAAGCCCCTACTTTATCTTCTGGGCCTATTAATTGAGTTCCATCTAAATTCAATTTCGCTACTAAAGTCATCGTATGCTGAAACTCATTTTCGTTCACAACCCAATCAGGTGAACTAACAAATAGCGAGTTGATGCTCAGAAAGAAAATCAGAAAAGGCAATTTCTTTTTATACATCATTAACGTTTTATGACCTTTTGGTATTGAATTTCCGTGCCTACCTTAAATTCTACAATATAGACACCACTCGGAATAACAGGTTGTATCTCCATTTGATTAAAACCTTCATTAAGCTCTACAATCCTATCATATACCGTTAATCCCATGGAATCATAGATTGTTATTTTAGCTCGTTCGCTCTTGTTTCCTAGGTAAGTCAATTTCAGTTGAGCAGTAAACGGATTAGGGCTTAAACTAAAACGGGAAGCAGCTAATTCAATAAGAATAGGTCTAGACAAACTACCCAATATAGCATTAGGGACAAATTGAATTTCTTTTGAAGTGGCTTGTTGCTCTATTCCAGTTCCAATAAAAGCCGTCAACAATTCAGTGGTATCTCCATAAATAGAAATAAACGCTACATCTTCTCCGTTGATGTTTTGGACAAGGCCGTTCCCCCTTAGTTCACCGTTTTTAGTCAGAAAGGAAACCGTTTGGAATCCTGGGGGAAGTTTTGCGATCAAGCTCATAGAGTTTTCAAAGCGAGTAAAATCGACTTGCGGTAGAGAAAGCCCGCCCACCGTTTTACGTATTGACTGATTATCCTGAAAGGCGACACCCTTCGAATTTTGGGCATTATCTACATTCAAATAACTAGGATAGTTAACTGATTTTGCCTCAGCAGACTTAAACATATAACCCACTCCCGCTTTCAGATAGGTTAACGTTCCTTTCCAACCTATGGGATTCGTGTAGATGGCAAACTCAGATTGAGACTTTATCAAATCCCCTTCTACAGGTGTAAAATTTGCTAAAGCTTCCCCTACAGGGACATTTTTTGAAACAACATACGGTAACCAATTCCAATTCGGAGTTAAATTAAAATTCCAAGTAGCTAAATCCACAGGGATACCTTTGATATTTAAATTTTGAGAGTTAGCTAATTTCACTTTATACATTTTGTCCAGCTTAATACCTCCACTAGCGCTTATTCCTCCTGTCCAGCCGCTGGCTGTAGAATCGAGGGTATTCAATTCATACGCATCAAATAAGGCAGGCGAATTCGACTGAATTAAATCGGAGGTCGCTAATTTCAATGTTTGGGTTAGCCTGTTTAAATTACTAAATCGTAGGTCGTTGACATTAAATGATGTCCAGGTCCAACCTTGATTAAAGGCTATTTGCTGTCCCGTAACGGCTGTATTTCTAAAAATAACAGGGGATGAATAGGTCCCTACTATTCCGTCTTGGGTGAAAGCCAGTACGTTTTGGTTATTGATCGTGGCTTCTTTTAACTTACCATCCGAGGCATCCCAAATATAAAACACCACAGATTCAGGAATTACCACATTACTATAGACTGTCAAGTAGACTACGTATTCATTAAAACTAGGATCAAATTGTACATTAGCCATCCCACGCACTTCCCCATTGACAATAGCGACTATTTTATCGTAAATATCGTCCGTAAATACACTATCCAGCTTTATACGACCGATGACATTCATCGATTGGGTGTATTTGCTCGGGTCTAATTTAAGTACAGGCTCTTTCGCTAACACTCTTAGATCTAGTTGGATCTTATTGTAATAACCTGAATTTGAAATCAATTCTAACACCGTATTGTAGTCTCCCACAGCTAAATTAGGATCCACCGTTGCTTTAAAAGTCTGTGATGTATTAGGCGCTAAAGTTCCAGACCTTGGTAAAACAGTCAACCAGCTGGGAACATCTAGGCTGTAGGTTTGGTCTATTCCCCCTTGATTAATGACCGTAATATCAAAAGTCAACGGTTCATTCGTTCTTTTCATTAGGTTGACGACTTCACTTTGTCCTTCGATGAACCATTTAATGGGATTCTTCGCAATATAAGCTGTCCAAGTGATAGGGGAAGCTTGACTATTATCCGCTAAATCATTTACATTCGAAACGGTGATCGTAGCGACCTTGCCTTCCACACTGGCCCAATCAGTGATACTGGGTTTAAGAACAATCTCATCCGCATTAATCACAGCGTCCACAAACACCGATTCTGTTAGCCTATATTGCTTTATACCAGGAGCCACATCCGTATAACTCTGTGCGCTGTTCAATTTAGCATAGGTACTTGTTTGACTAAATGCATTGAACGGATAAAAGTATTTAGGGCCTTTATCTAGATACGTGGCAGGTTTATTAAAGGTAGCGTATAGAAGTAAACCCGTACTAGAAACATTTACTTCATAGTAGCGATCGGCTTTAATTTGCTCCGCAGTACGAGCTGATTTCCAAAAGGAAAGTTCATCTAACTGTCCACTAAAAAAACGCGTATAATCCGTAGATCCATCTATCCTTTTTATAGCTTGCGCACCTAGCTGTATCGTACTTCCATTAAAGCCACCGAGTTCGTTACTTGGATAGGTGGCGGTCTCTTTACCATCTATATACATCCTGAGTGTCCCATTTCTTGTTAAACTCAGGGCAATATGGTGCCATGTATCATTATTCACCGGGATAGAACCGAAGGAATACGTTTTAGATTCTGCTTTCAAGTCTAGTCCACCCGTTGAATTGAGGACTAATGACCATTTATTTCGATATCCATTACTCTCGATGGCATCAGAAGTATCCTCAAAACCATTCGATAACAAAGTACCCAAAGTCGTTTGATTTGTTTTCATCCATAAAGAAAGGGTTACATCCATTTCTTTTGTGATCACAACTCTAGAGACAGAATCTAATTTTAAATAGGACAAACCATCAAAATTGTAAGCAGTGCCTTTAGGGAAAATATCCCAATTCACGTTTTCTAAAGTCAGATGCTTATACCTAGCTAAATCATTTGCAAGCGTTCCATTGCCTTCATTTAGAGGCCAATAACCAATTAAACCTGGCTCATTGCCACTAAAGGTAGAATTCATGTTTATTGCTGCTTGCTCTCTGGAGATGGCTTTTTTCCAAAACCGCAAATCGTGCAAATTCCCTTTGAATGAATTCCCCCCTAGGGAAATGGGGTTAGGGTTCGTAAAATTCAACGGGTTAACAAAAACATTCCATGTTTTAAGTGTGCTATTTTCAATGATACTTAGCTTTTTAGTAGCTGCCTCATAAGAAAGTGCATAGAAATTAAAGGTGCTATCCTTTGCGATGGGCGTTCTCAAAGATTGACCACCAATCGTATACTGTAGATCATTATTAATCAATTCAATTTTGATCCCTCCTTCTTGACTTAATAAAGTAGAAGTACCCATCGGACTTCTATTATTTAACCAAAACTCGATACTAAAATCACCTGTTGTAAGGGCTGGTTTCTTGATAGTGGCCACATTACTCTCTCCGTTAAATGCTAGAGAAACTTCATGAGCGACAGGCAATTGGTTTGTTTGGACTAAAAATTCAAAATTAGTAACCGTCCCATTTTTCTTCACTGGCTCATTAAAACGAAGCGTAATATCATCCCCTATGTTCAATATTCCATTCTTAGGAGTAGGCGTACTGAATAAAACGGGAGAAGATAAATCTACTTTACCTTCTATTATCTCAGACTCAAAAGTCGTTTGATTCGTGCAACTAGAGTGAGCCCTTATTTCATAAGTCCCATTGGCTAAACCTGAACTTACAATATCCCAACCAAAAGTCATCTCAGGGCCATTAAGCCATTCCACATCATCTTCCCCTCCAGCCATAGCGGCATTCGCTTCGGACTGATTTTTATAATAGGTCCTTAATCCTTTCCAATTAGAAGTACCTTTTAATCGATAATCTACATTAATTTGCTTGAAATTAGAGAAATCGCGATTATAGTCCCCAATCTTAATGTAAACAGGCTTCGTTTGATTACTCACTAAATTGTCAACCGAATTATTTTTATTGAGTAACCAATTCATATCAGGACTTAAAATTCGAACAGGGGTACACGCTGGAACGAAATTGGCTGACAAGAGTACCGTATCGACTGCCTGCTCATCACAGGTGGATTCAAGTAAAACACGAATGTTATCGTACTTAAATTGATCTTGCTTTACTTTTTTAAGGGTCAAGGTGTAGGTAACGGTTCTTCCCGCAGGAATGTTAATTAAGGTACCATTCGGTTCGACATTGATGAGGGCGTTATCAGGATTTGAACTTTGATCCACCACTAGTTTAAAAACAGCGTCTTTTTTGACCGTACTTGCATTACTAAGTTGAAGTACAAATTCCGCATTACGACCTTCATACATTCCAGAAACGGAGCGATTTAGCACCGTAATATCCGGCCGTTCCAAGGGCATAGTCGCCACAGAAAGCGCGACACTTTCTGAGGCGCTAAGAGGAACTATATTAGTCGCCAAGTTGGTTACATTAGGGTGATTTGGCTTATAAAAATGAGACAATTCTGCCCCTTCAAATGGACAAGAAGTTTCGCCTCCTTTTGTAATAAATAAAGGTCCATTCCCATCAAACGCATTGATCACATCCACACTTAACAAGTTTCCTCTATCGATATCTCGGAGTGTATAGTTAATCGTCGTTGATTCATTATTTACGTCTTCAGACGAACTACTATTTCCGGAGCCAGATGAATTAACCGTATTCATTTCAAATCCAGTTTCATTAAAAGCGGCACCAAAGGCTAATGCAACAGATTCATCCAATTGCACTTGATACGAAAGCGTATTGGAGGTTAACTGTTCAATTTGAGTACCCTTCGTAATTCCTCCTACGCCAGCATCTAAAGAGATATTTTCATAAAAAGTACTATTTAATAAATCTTTCAATTTTTTGCCTGTGGCAGACAATTTTGAGGTAACAGGATCTTTTAAGGTTTCAATGATTGCATCTAAGGACAACCGTAACGAATCCTTGGACTTAAATGCCTGGTATTTAGCTAATTCATTATTTAATATGATTTTTCGCCACAAGTTGATGGAGGAATTATAGGCATTTCTGGACAAAACTCCGCCGGCATTTTCAGTCAACGTCCCATTGTCTATTTGGGTGATAATACTTTCGTATTTAGGAATTAAATCCGTCAAAATAGTTCGTTGAGAATAGACAAACATCGTTTTTTCAGGCGCCTCATTAAAATACATCGCCTTATTTACGTTAGGGTACAAGACGGCCGAAACGCTACCATTTTTCACGGGAATTGCTAGCGCCGCATTATAGGTGGTAGCTAAGGTTAATTGATCATAAGTGCCATAAAATTGATTGGCAGATGAGCCAATATACAAATCGGCATCGCTACCCACCCAATCTGGATCATCACTGGTAGAAATGGATTGGTTAAAGGAATACGTGTTCGTAACGCTATTTCCATCCGTCGAGGTTTGAGCCATGGAAACTCCTGAGGAAATATCGTTCGTTATTTGCGTTTCCATAACGGGACCCAATAAACCTCCTCCCACGCTTAATTTAAAACCTAGAGAGATGGTGGCATTTAATTCATTGGCATTATTCGAGCTAGACGAGTTCTCTTTCGTAAAACTAAAAGTGGATCCTTTTTCAATGGTTGCCGAACTATTCGAACCTGGTGGATCACGTAACACAAAATCTGGCAATTCTGGACCAGCCGTTACAAATGTTTGGGAGCCATCTGCCACACCGCCTAACACAATTCCTTGCTGGTAATACGCATTGTCGATAGGTTTCTCTACCCCATTCAACGAATAATTTAACTGGAGCGTTCTTTTATAAAACGTACTGGAATTGGTATTCGGATTCCCCCCTTTAAAACGATAAATGGTTATACTAGGATCAGAAGCCAAAACTTCAAATCGTTCACTGTTAGCTAACGCCAAATTATTCGTAGCGACTATACTTCCACCCTCCACAGGAACAGAACTTACCTGAGGATTTGCTACACTCTGATCATAGTTATAGTAATTTTCAAGCCCTTGAATCCGAATGGAATAATCAGCGAATTGTGTGTAAATGGGCACTATTGAAGCCGAATAAGGGACTAATGGCTGAAGTGTATAGGTAGTCGAACCTACTTTAATTTCAGAGTCGGCTGTCTGACTAATGACATTGTGTATAGGCGTGGCTATATGAGTAAATTTTAACACTTCATGGTAAGGCTCGCCTGTAATACTGGTGTCTTTAGCGGTATAGGTAGGGTATTGTAGTGGTTTAATGGTGGTATAATTCAATGTCCTATCCTGACTAAGCAGTAAGGCATTATTAGGACTTTTACCACTTAAAAATGTTAGATCATTTTTTGAGAGCTGGTAACTCAAGGGTAACAATTTAACCCTAAATTCACCCGTTTCGCTATTGGTTAAAAAAGTAGTTTGATAGTCTCGCGTAACACTTGTGGCTCCAGCTGGGAGATGACCTAACTTAATACTCGCTCTACCAATATTATTGAAGGAAGTGTACGCTTCAGATTGAGAAACTTGATTTTCATCCGTGTACTCATGTATTTTCCTTCCCTTATCACCAAAACCAAGCGGCATTCCCGCTTGCTTTAATCCACCTACTACTCGACCCACAACGGTCACTTTAGTCGTATCGATAAAAGTGATAGGCTCATCCCTATCCTCGAAAAAATCCTGATAGGTATTGATATAGGTCGTATCTTGATTCACGACTGATCTTGTCCTGGCGGGATACCGGCCTTCTAGGTCAAAGGTATGACCACTTTTTACCACACTAATTGCATGCTTTCCGATGGGAACTTCAATCGTAAATTGTCCATTGATATCCGTTTGAATAGGAACATTATTCGCATCGATTGCCGGTGTATTGTCGATATTAACATAGGCTCCAGGCACAGGAATTTTTGCATACCTATGAAGTTCTTGGATAGTACCCCCCGAATTTTTCACTGCCCAATATTCTCCCTTTTGATAGATCAAATTGCCTTTTACATAGGCATTATAGGCTTCATCGTCTTTAATATCTCCTATAATTGCGGCATCTAAAGTAGACGAAAAAACCCCGCGACTATCGTACACCACTTGCCCTTTGAAGGTAAAGGAAGATTGATCAATAAAATCGACATTATTCACTACGGTAGACCCTGAACCTAAAAATGACAACTCTTGTTTGGGATTAAATTCATGCCTCCCTAAAGTAGGAACGATGGTATACGTGTCGCCTAGACCACTATAGGGTACTGAAGAAATCACATAATTACCAAATTCGTCTGTCACCCCTAAAACTCCCAGTTGCGTACTGGATGGAATATTCGTGATTTGATCCTCACTATTCGCCCAAGAAGGAGCAACGGGGGAATGACTTAATTTAGCGTTATTCCCATGAAAAATAAGTCCGGTTTGAGCTAAGTCATAGGCATAATCACCTGATCTTTCATTTGCTCTGATGTAAGTATTAAAACGGGCCTCATTGCCTTTCAAATAGCGACGAAAATCCCGCTGAATTTGAGCGGGTGTTAAAGCCGTTTCCCAGATTCGCAATTCATCAAAATAAGCCTCTTTACCACCCCCTATTTTAACACTAGTCCAAGTAGGTCTACCCAGGACATACGTGAATTTGTCTGCATAATTATTATTCGAATAAGCTACATTAACTGAAGCCGTGGCCGAGTTCAAATCTAAAATTGCATTCATTTTAGCCACATAGGCTGCATTAATTAAACGTCCATTAATGTAGACTTCCGGAATTTTATTATCCCGAATAACAAAGCTGATATGCGTAAAAGAGGAAAGTAGGGAACTGATGGGAATTAACCTATCATCCCCTTTATTGTCAATTTCACCACTTGGAATATAATGACTTATACTTAGGTTCGTATGAAAAGCATCTACATAGAGGACATCGTTAACAATTCTCAATTTAGTAGGATAGACATCTCCATTATCCATGTATAATTCAAACAGCTTTAACTCATCACCAGCAAAGGAAGCGGTGGGCTTTATCCAAGCTTGAAGTGTAACAGAATCTTGTAATCCTCGGTATAAATTGGGAATAGAGATATAACTGTTTGATGGCACTTTTAAGGAACTACCATACAAGGTATTACTACCCGTAGGCGTAGCAGAAACTAGCACATCTTTTACGGGGTTACCACCTGCATAAGCGATATTCCCGGTAATAACTCCCGTAGGATTACGGTAACCTATACCCGTTATGAAATTAGAATAAATAATTTCCAAACCCTCTACCTCAACCCCTTTGGCAAAAATCTTATACCGGTATAACTTGCCCCCCTCCACATTACTATCAGAAAATGTCCCTACATCACCTGCTAAGGTTTTTAAGGGTCTACCCCAATCTGGGCTTTCATTCGTTACATCCTCTGTCCGGTAAACCGTAATATTGATAATTCTTTCTTGATTCTTCTTAATGTCCCAATTGATTTCAATACGATCACTAAAATATCCCTTAGACACACTAAATGCATCTTCAGAAAACGTATTATACCGATAACGCACGCCCCAGGGAAAACCTAAATCCTTCACATAATTTTGGGTGGATGGCAAAGCGGAATTAGCTCCTTTTGTTAAGCCTACATAAGGCATACCAGACAGTAAAGCGACACTCTTAATGTAATAAGTGGAATCTCGCCCATTCACTACTTTCGAAATAGGGACCGTTATATTATCCTTTCTAGACGCAGTCGCACCTATAAACGTTTTTATAGTCGATTTCTCTTGGGCAACCAGAAGAGGAATACTGACTAGTAAAAGAAGGAGCGAAAGATAAAACTTCATCAGGTTATTATTAGGTAGAACAAATGGAAGCGGATCAAAAAGAAAAATTATATTTTGATAATATAGTTTACCCCAAAGTTGATAGGGCGAGTTTCTGTTCCTCCTGAATTATTTGTATTTCCTTGAACTCTATGATTATGAGCTCCATCGGTACTTGTATTCAATGACCTATTATAATTGTTAGGCCTGTCGTCCTCCAAACCCGTATCACCCCCACCAGTTCCACTGAAATCATCATTTGAAAAACTTGTTCTATGGTTATGAGCTCCAGTCGTATTAGAGGTAATATCTACAGCATGTAAATGTGATTCTAAATCATCTTGTTGAACTACTTTCAAAGCAGGCCCCTCTTTACCTGGATAGGCAGTTTGACCACCTGCTCCACGTAAAAACAAGCCTTTCAAATTAGGCGTATTGGCACCAGCTAAGGCCTTTAGATTATCATAATAAGATCCGCTCGGAATCGCTGATCCATCACACAACAACCAACCAGACGGGGCATTTGTGCCAATAAATGGCATGATTGAGCCCGTGGGAACGCCGTTTTGCGCGAATACAGCATAGGGAACGCTTCTTAATTTTTCATCGGAGAAAACAACATTACTAGCACTCACTTTCAAATACGATGCGTTGTTGCTAATTAGGTTATATTGATTTTGATCGATATCTAAAACGTAGGAGAAAACGCCAAAATTATCCGTTTTGACCGTAGCTATCGCCGTTATAAAAACGGTAGGTGTCGTAGAAGATCCCAGTAAATAGTATACTTCAAACTTTAAATTCAACTGATCAAAATTCGCTAAAGCCTCATTATTGACATCTCTAGCGATTCCTTGAATGGACATTCCAGAGGATGTGACACTCGTTTGAGCATTCAGAAAATGGGTGCTTAAAAAACACAATAAGACCAAAAAGAGGGAAAGGGATTTTTTCATGAATTGTAGTTTAAATTGAGATCCACTACAAATTCAAAACTTTTAAAAGAGGATGAAATACCCTACAAACCGGGAATCAATTATCGTGTCACATTGTGTATATTTGACACATGTTTTTACACATAACATCTTTACTTGTTGGGTTCTTGTGTCTTTTGCTAGTACTCCTCATGCTAGCGAATGTCCGATTTAATCAGCAGAAAAACATTTACCTCATCATTATCTTATTTATCGTAGGTGCACAACGTTTTATTCATGCTTTCGAAGCATTAGAACTAACCCATTTAACCTACAGCCCTTTAAAAATCAGACCCATCATTGGACTATTTATTATTCCAGTTTATTACCTGTTTTTCAGAAGGCTAATTTTAAATAAAGTAGAAGTAAAAAAAGAAGTCATCCATTTTATTGCCCCTTCACTGTTCTTATTTTTTGATTTGTTTTTTAAACAGTATTCGGTAAGCTACATGGTGTTTTTATTTTTTTCAAGCGCCTATTTTCTAGGTATCCTAGGGCTTATGAAGGGATTATATAGAAAAAGAACCCGAAATATGCTGGAAATGAAAACGAATAAAGCAATCAGAAATTGGGCTACCATCATGACGATTATCTCCTTCATGTTAGTGCTATCGTCGAATTATTTTTTGTTTAGTGCAACTACTGTAAAAATAACTTTAGTCGATTTTTATGGCTACTCTTCCTTTCTCTGGCTAGTTGCCCTTTTGTATCTGCTACAAAATCCGGTGATCGTTTTTGGAGAAAACAACTTGATTAAACAAATTTCGGTAAGTCAAACACAAGACTTTTTGATTTGGAGTGTTAAACCCACGGTCAAAATTCAGGAAAAAGACAAGGTACTTCATGCTCAAATGCTACCTTCAATAGACGCGACATTGCTAAAAATTCAACAACTGCAGGATACGCCGGACGTTTTAAAAACTAAAAATTTAACAGTCGAAACGATAGCAAAAGAGTTAAAAATCCCTAAAAGTCATATCGCTATCTTGTTCAAATATTACTGCCTTTATTCCGTAAACGATTATATAAATCTGATAAAAGTTAAGTATGCTATCTCCTTAATTAATTCAGAATTTTTGAACAATTATACGATTGCACATTTAGGAGACCACTGTTTATTTAAGTCAAGATTTACCTTTTCAAAGAATTTCAAAAAGTTCATGGGAATGTCAGTAACGGAATACGTGGTATTACACACGAACAAAATTTAGCGCTACTTTTTAAAACGAAAAAGACTTGCCACCATATTGCTTAATTTCCTACCTTAATAAGTGTTAAGATTCTATTAAAAACACTTATTTCGATACCATCAGAAATTTGTTCATCAATTTTCCATCTCACATCTACGGTGTCACCCGCTTCAATGGTAGAAAGGGCTAGTAATGAAATATCCGATGGCAATTGTGTTCTTGTTCTACTTGAATTTGGAATTAATACGCCATTTTTATAAAAGCTAAAGGTGACCATATGATTAATAGGTGTAACAAGCGTAGTGGATCCTGCTTGAAAGATGTTTCCATTTACAGTTGCCGTTTCAAAGCTTGTGATGGCACCTAAAGCTGTGCCAACATCTCCTTTATATACGGAAGCACCACTATTGGCTACTCCACCAGAGCTGGTAAACATAACGAAATTAGATAGGCTCCTGAAATCTACTATACTTTCGCCAGCAGGCAACTTTAGCGCACCTTGTCCGAAAGAAATTGCTCCCAATGTAGTTAATAATCGCCCAGTTACGATACTATTAGCCCCTGCAACAGCCGCTCCATGAGAAAATAAGATTCCTGAGATATTTGTATTAGCACCGAGCCCAATGGCTCCATCGGCAATCCAAAAAACGTTTTTTGCAGTTGCTCCGTTTGTTAAAATCACATTCGTACCAGCCCCTGTATTAAATGCTCCTGCATTAGCTCTAACGATAAATATAGGATTTATTTCATTATTACCATTTAGCGTAAGCGTGCCAGCAATTGATGCCGCGCCCGCTACATTATACACGCCAGGAAAAAGTATTTCACCATTTCCAAAAGTAAGTGCATGGGTAGCAGTGACTGGTATTGCCATTATATCAGTATAAATTAAGTTTAAATCTTCAGCCGCAGTAGCCGTGCTAAAGCCCGTTGTATAATTAGCTGTGGGGATGTTTATTTGCGCATTAAATTGAACAGAATAGGTGCCTGGCTCTACTAAAGTTCGAGTCATGTCTGCTATTACTATATCTGTCGTTGAAGTACTTGAGCTACTGGATGAAACATCAATAGAACTATGACCTGCGGTATTAAGTAAGGTCAAAGATAAGGCGGCTGTGGTTATCGTTTCGGTGGAGATTATTTTCGCTTTAACAGCATATAATTTATGATTAGCTATATCATAAATTTGTGTACCTACGGATAAATTAGCACCAAAAACAGTAGCGGAGTTAGCTATCTTAATTAAAATTGACGGTGAACTAATTGCCTGCGCAAACATCAGGGAAGATAAAAACAGAAATAAAATAAGTAACTTTTTAATCTTATATATTGGTGATGATTATGAAGTGTAGGACAATCAAAAGTAAAAAAGAGAGAGCTGGCCTTATGATAAAACATAAGCGCCAGCTCTCCCTGCAGAAAAATCTACCTATTAATTGATGGTATAAGTATAAGAGACTACAAATTTATCATATTGTAATTGACTAGAAATAATAGTGAGCGTAGTCCCCAAACAAGTATAATCCGTTGTAGGTCTCAATGCCGATCCATTCATCATAACCGTTATCCCTAAGGTCTCTTTTATCGGGATATTTAAAAGGGTGTACGTATCAGATGAAGAGGTTGCTTCAAATGATTCAACGCTGTAAATGGAACTACGGTTAATTAATTCTAAATCATTGTAGGCAGTGGTAATTGTTTTAGTCGATACAATTGCACGTTTTGCTTGCCATAAAGTGGAATCAGACAAAACATAAATTTGCGTTCCTGCGGGTAAATTTTGGCTAAAAGTAGTAGATCGATTTAAAATTCTCAATTGGGCTGTAGGTGTAGATTGTGAAAATCCTACATAGGAAATTACTATTAATGCGATTGTTAGAATATATTTTTTTATCATTGGTGAACTCAGTTTATCTGTACCACTGCAAGATTTTAGGTTAAAATTTAATTTAGAACTGTTAATTTATCGTTTTGCCTTGTATCAAGAATTAATGTTAAAGTAGTAAGGCCTACTCCTGACCATTGATTTTGCGTTAGTATTGCTCCATTATAATTAATTCTAGAAAAAGCACTCAAAGTGAATGTTAGAGCAATACTATTTTCTCCGTCAGCAACTAACTCTTTTTCAAAATAGTGCACTACACTAGCCGTTGCGTTCGCACTAAACAAAGCATAGGGTACACTCATTAATTCATTTGAACCCGCAATGGAGTAAGCGGTCCCGCCTGTAATGTCAGTTTCGGTTTTAATAAAATAAGGGCCATTTGCCCAGTTGATGCCAGCAAATGTGCCTTTAACTACTTTACCCATTCCTATTTCTACACTTACTAAGCCATTGGAGTTAGTGCTTGGTGTTTGGGTTTCTACATATACAGGAGTTCCGGTGGATGAACCTTGTAAAACACTGATTTGCATACCAACTGATGTTGATGTTAGTAATGCATTGGTGCTGTTACGGATTACAGCTTGGTAACTCATTTTTTGTGGGGCTTGTGCAAATACACTTACCGTTAATAAAAGCCCTGCTATGATTGAGTGGATCTTCTTGATAGTTTTTAGTATTTAATGATTTTAAATGTTTTTAATTCATCGGAATTGTTAGTCACTCTCAAAAAATACAGGGCACTTGGTAAATTTTCCATCCTAATTGTTTCGGTATTACTGACTATTTTTCGACTTTCAATCAATTTTCCACTCAGGTCATACAGTTGAAAGCTCAAAGTTGAAAGGTCGGCATTTCCCAAATTAAGGGTCAAAAAATTGATAGTAGGGTTAGGGTAAACTGTAAAATACAATTGAATGGAATTGTGTTCTATACCTAGAACAATAGAAATTACGTAAGGTTGTTGCACGCCTTGTGCTACTATACCATTTATCCCTGTATTAGTGGTATAAACAATTTGCCCAATTGAATAAGCGACGGTTCCTGCACTACCTGTAGCATCACTACCTACAGTAATTACTGCTTCTTGTGCCTGTGCTGTTTGAAGGCCAAAGACTAACAAAAATAGTTGCACTATTTTTGTTTTAGGGTTTCTGATAAAGCTTGAGAAATAACTAAAATGAAGGATTTTAATTATACTTGTGGGGTAACTAAATAATGATTGTTTGATGGTCTTTCTTAAATGTAATCAATAACATCGGCATTAACTATATTATTGTGCATGAAACATTTAGCTGAAAAACCAATGGTGACTGTTAGGGTGACTGTGCACGATTACCCAACAAAAAACCCCCTTAATTTTCATTAAGAGGGTCGCTTTAAATAAGGTGGTGGTCGCGTAGGGATTCGAACCCCAAACCTTCTCATCCGTAGTGAGATGCTCTATCCAATTGAGCTACGCAACCATTGCCCTTTCGGGATTGCAAAGGTAGAATTTCTTTGGCAAAATGAAAAACTATCCTCTAAAATTTTCTAAAAATTATTTCCCTTTAAAGTGAGGAGCCCTTTTCTGCATAAAAGCCATCACCCCCTCCGCGAAATCTTCGCTTTGTCCTAGAATCGTTTGCTCTTCGGCTTCTGAGGCAAGTGTCGCTGCTAAATCCTGATTATAAGCGCGTTGTAAACTACGTTTCATCAACGAAATCGCTAAGGTCGCTTTTTTTGAAAAGGCCAAAGCCACCTCATGCACCTTCCCTTCCCAATCAGCCCCAGAAACGACCTCAGCCACTAAACCTATCTCCTTCGCCTCTTTTGCCCCCACCTTTCTACCGGTAGTTGCTAAATCAAACGCCCGGTGATAGCCCACTGACTGCATTAAAAAGGCGGTAGAACCCGCATCCATGGCTAAACCTATCTGGACAAATAACTCAGAAAAATAAGCATCCTCATGCGCTATAATATAATCACAGGCTAACGCTAAACTACAGCCCGCACCCGCAGCTACTCCATTAATTGCGCCGATAACGGGTTTGTTTAAACTACGCAAGGCGGTAATCATTGGGTTGTAGGTGGAAATCAACACATTACCCAAATTAGGGTCACTTACACCTGACTTCAAGTCTGCACCCGAACAAAAGGCTTTTCCCTCACCCGTAATCACTAAAACGCGCACTTCGTCATCAATTTGTGCCGCCTCTGCCACTTCCCTAATTTCGTGAATTAAACCTGCATTTAAGGCATTATAAACCTCTGGACGGTGTAAAGTCAAGGTCCAGATGGGGCCATTGCGGTGGAGCTTTAGGTAGTTAAAAGTCATAGCTTCTGATTATAAATGTTTCCTTAACCTCGCCACCGGTATCCCCAGCTGATCGCGGTATTTAGCGACGGTTCTACGCTTCACGACGAAGCCGCGTTCGAGTAATAATTGCTCTAAATCCTCATCTGAATGCGGTTCTGAGCTAGGTTCTTGTTCGATGATCTCGCGTAAGATGTTCTTCACTTCCCGGGTAGAGAAATCCTCGCCAGATTCGTGGGTGATACCTTCAGAGAAGAAGTATTTTAGCGGATAGATGCCAAAATCTGCTTGCACTGACTTGGCCGAGACCACCCGAGAGACCGTGGAAATATCCATTTCGATCATGGCGGCGATTTCCTTCATCTTCATTGGCTTTAAAACGGACTCATCTCCTGTCAAAAAGAAATCATATTGCCTCGCAACGATACTCTCCATGGTTTTCATCAAGGTACCTTGGCGTTGCTGAATGGCAGAAATAAACCAAGAAGCAGAATCTAATTTGTGTTTGATAAACGTAACAGCCTCTTTGATATCTTTTTGCTGCTTGTCGCCTTTGTCGTAAGTCTGCAACATCTCTTGGAAAGCGCGGGAAACACGAAGTTCAGGAGCGTTTTTACCGTTGATTTTGATTTCTAACTTCCCGTTTTGATTCGTGATGATGAAATCAGGCTGTAAGTAAGGGGCGATGGGCGCGTCATCGCCACCACCTGGTTTGGGATTCAAATGGGTGATGACTTGCATCGCCTTTTTGAGCTCCTCTTCTGTGATGGAGAGTTTGGAGAGTAAAATACTGAAGTGCTTTTTGGAAAACTCTTCGAAAAAATCATCCACAAGCCGTATGGCTAACAGATGCGCAGGCGACTCTGACTCTTTGCGGTGCAATTGCAAGGAAAGACATTCTTGTAAGGAACGAGCGGCGATACCGGCTGGATCTAAGGACTGCACTTTGAACAATACCTGTTCCACTTCGTCGTAATCCGTTTCAAATCCCTGCGTGAAAGCAAGATCGTTCACAATGCTTTCAATGTTTCGGCGCAAATAACCATCTTCTTCTAAGGAGCCGATGATTTGCTGTGCTAATACCTCTTCGCGCTCAGAGCGAACGACGTAACGGATTTGGTTTAATAAATATTCCTGGGTGCTAGATTCAGTGGCCAAAGGGCGTTCGCGCGTCTCCTCATTGGGATCATAGGAATCTCCGGCCATCTTATAACCAGCATAATCATCTTGCAGGTAATCCCCCACTTCCATCTCCTCTCGCTCTAGATCATCTAAAGTTTCTCGGGGTTCTTGCTCCTCGTTATGATCTAAGCCCTCTTCTAAGGCCGGATTATCCTCCAATTCCTCCTCGATCCTAGCCGCTAATTCAGCCGTAGGAATCTGCAACAACTTGATATACTGTATCTGTTGTGGCGAGAGGTTCTGTTGTTGATTCTGTTTTAAAGATAATCCCTGCATTGTCTTAATAATCTACACCAAAGATAAGCCGATTTTTAATTACAAATAAATAAAATAAATCGGTTTTTTATCCGTATTTTTGAGGGTTATTGCCTCTATTGAGGCCTTTTTATTAATAATGCCCGAGTCATTTATGCAAATCAAAGAAATACTAGGTTTAACACCCACGCAGCAAAGCATCGTCGTGAAAGGATGGGTTCGTACGAAAAGAGTTTCCTCTTCTGTCGCGTTTATTGCGATCAATGATGGGTCGACTATCCACAATATTCAAGCGGTGGTATCTGAGGGAACCGTATCAGAAGAAACGTTGAAATTAGTGACTACGGGATCTTGTATCGCCGTTACGGGTAAATTAATTGCCTCACAAGGACAAGGCCAAAACGTAGAAGTGGAAGTCGTTTCCATCGAGGTGTACGGAACAGCAGATCCAGAAAAATACCCTTTACAGCCTAAGAAACACTCCTTAGAGTTCTTGCGCGAGATTGCGCACTTGCGTCCTCGGACGAACACTTTCTCTGCGATATTGCGTGTTCGCCATGCTTTGGCCTACGCGATTCACACGTATTTCAATAACAACGGTTTCTTCTATTTACATACGCCTATCATTACGGGATCGGATGCAGAGGGCGCTGGCGAGATGTTCCGTGTGACGACTTTGGACCCTATTAATCCTCCATTAACGGAAGAAGGAAAAGTGGATTACAAAGAAGATTTCTTCGGGAAAGAGACGAATTTAACGGTTTCAGGGCAATTAGAGGGGGAATTAGGAGCGATGGCTTTGTCCAAAGTGTATACCTTCGGACCTACCTTCCGAGCGGAAAATTCAAACACAACCCGCCACTTAGCGGAGTTCTGGATGATCGAGCCTGAGGTTGCTTTTAATGAATTAGTGGACAACATGGATTTAGCGGAAGACTTCACTAAATTCTGTATCAAATACGCCTTAGACAACTGTGCTGATGATATTGCGTTCTTAGAAAAACGCTTAATTGAGGAGGAAAAGAACAAAAAGAAAGAAGAGCAATCAGAATTAAGCCTGTCAGAGAAATTACGTTTCGTGACAGAAAACGAATTCGAACGCTTGACCTACACAGAAGCGATCGACATCTTATTGAATTCAAAAGCGCATAAGAATGGCAAATTCGTTTATCCAGTTGAATGGGGAATCGACCTTCAATCAGAGCACGAGCGTTATTTAGTGGAGAAACACTTCAAAAAACCGGTGATCTTAACGAACTATCCTAAAGACATCAAAGCGTTCTATATGAAACTAGATGAGGACGGAAAAACGGTTCGTGCGATGGACGTTTTGTTCCCAGGCATTGGAGAAATCATCGGTGGATCGCAGCGTGAAGATGATTATGCGAAATTATTGCAACGCACAAAAGAGGTGGGAATCGAAGAAGAATCCATCTGGTGGTATTTAGAAACGCGTCAATTCGGATCTGCACCACACGCTGGTTTTGGACTTGGATTCGAACGTTTAGTGCTGTTTGTGACGGGTATGAGCAATATCCGTGACGTGATCCCTTTCCCACGTACCCCTAAAACGGCTGAATTCTAAGATGTTTGGTTTAAAGCACGCGATCAATGGACTAGTGGAACTCATCAAGAATGAACGCAATGCGCGTTTTCATTTGGTGAGCACAGCTGTCGTGATTTATGTGGGCTGGAAGGTAGGCTTTGAGGCGTCGGAATGGCTATGGATTTCCTTAGCGGTGGCGGGCGTTTGGGTGGCAGAATTGTTGAATACCTCATTAGAGCGTATCACCGATTTAGTTTCACCACAGCAGAGTGAATTAGCGAAGAAGGCCAAAGATTATGCCGCTGGAGCGGTTCTTGTGATGGCTATTTGGGCGGTCATCGTCTTTTTACTCGTCGCTGTTCCACGTATTATACTGAGTTTAATGCTTTAAGAGCACAGAAATATGAAAGAATACGGATCAAGTGTTCAAAAATTAGTGAATTATATTTTGACCATTGCGGATGAAGAGCAACGGACAAAATACGCATTTTTGATGGTAGAGGTGATGAAACAAATTCACCCGAATATGAAGGACAATACCCAAGACTACACGAAGAAATTGTGGGATGATTTGTACATCATGTCGAATTTCGAATTGAATGTTCAGGGCCCCTTCCCTTCTCCATCTCCAGAATCACTAGGTAAAGCACCGCGTAAAGTGGCTTATAACCAGCACAACTTGCGCTTCAAGCATTATGGCCGCAACGTCGAATTATTAATTCTTCGTGCCATCGCTGAAGAAAAAGTAGAAGACAAGAAGATTTTAGTGGCGTACATCGCCCGCCTAATGAAAGGTTTTTATGTAACCTGGAACAAGGAATCGGTGGACGATGCGGTGATTTGGCAAAACATCAAAGAGATGTCAGAAAACCTGTTAGGCACTATCGTGGACGAGCTTTCGCAAGAGGGATTAGGTCACGCTAAGGTGGCAAATAACGCAAGAAACGCCTATAATGCTCCCGAATACCCGAACAGCAATAACAATAACCGGAACAATAACTACCGGAAGAATAACTTCAGAAGCAACAATAACAACAACCGAAATAACAATTTCCGTAAAAATAAGTAATCATTTATGGCATCATTTAAAGTAACCGGTGGCCGCCGTTTAAAAGGAGAAATTACTCCTCAAGGAGCAAAAAACGAAGCATTACAGATCTTGTGTGCCGTGGTTTTAACAGCAGAGCCTGTAACCATCCACAATATCCCGAACATTCGCGACGTCAATCAATTAATTGATTTATTAGGCGATATGGGCGTGAGCATGCGTCGTTTATCGGAATCGAGCATTGAATTTGATGCCTCTCAAGTGAATATTGATTACTTAGATTCAGATACCTACAAGAAGAAAGCGGCTGCGCTTCGTGGCTCGGTAATGCTTTTAGGACCTACGTTGGCTCGCTTCAAAAAAGGACGTATTCCTTCCCCAGGTGGAGACAAAATCGGCCGTAGAAGATTAGATACCCACTTCTTTGGCTTCATGAAATTAGGCGCTAAGTTTAACTATAGCCCAGAAGATGGCGGAATCTACGAGGTGGATGCGTCACAATTACAAGGTGCATACATGTTATTAGACGAAGCGTCGGTAACGGGTACAGCAAATATTTTGATGGCTGCCGTTTTAGCCAAAGGAAAAACAACCATCTACAACGCCGCTTGTGAACCCTATTTGCAACAATTGAGCAAGATGTTGAACCGCATGGGAGCGAAAATCTCCGGTATCGGCTCTAACATGTTGATCATCGAAGGTGTAGATGTATTACACGGAACAGAGCACACGATGCTTCCAGATATGATTGAGATCGGTTCATTCATCGGCTTAGCCGTGATGACACAATCAGAAATCACGATCAAAAACTGCCAAATTCCTGAATTAGGCATCATTCCTGAAGTTTTCAAAAAACTAGGGATCAAAATGGAATTCCGTGGCGATGATATTTTCATCCCCTCTCAAGAGCATTACGAATTAGAAAACTTCATCGACGGGTCGATGTTAACGATATCTGACCACCCGTGGCCAGGTTTCACACCCGACTTATTGTCAATCATTTTAGTGACAGCGATTCAGGCCAAAGGAACGGTCTTAATCCACCAAAAAATGTTCGAATCCCGTCTATTCTTCGTAGACCGTTTGATCGAAATGGGTGCCCAAATCATCCTTTGCGATCCACACCGTGCTACGGTTGTCGGATTCGACCGCAAGCAAACATTAAAAGGAATCCGCATGTCGTCACCAGACATCCGTGCGGGTGTTTCCCTTTTAATCGCAGCGATGTCAGCGAACGGAACTTCGATTATCGATAACATCGAACAAATCGATCGTGGTTACCAAAACATTGATACACGCCTAAATGCCATCGGCGCAGAAATCGTACGTATCTAATGTCCCTTTTTCCTAAAATCAAACAGACCGTCCAATTGGCCTTACCTATCGTGGTAGGCGAATTGGGCGTGATGCTAATGGGCCTTGCAGATACGATTCAGGTAGGCCAAATGTCCACCGGTGCCGCCGAAAGCCTCGGTGCATCCGGCATGGCGCAGTCCATATTTTTTACTATTGCCATCATTGGGATCATTTGCATACAAATTGTATCACCCATGATCTCGAAAGCGGTAGCTGAGGGTGACAAAACGGAATGTGGGAATCTATTGCGGGCAAACCTGCGGGTAGCTACCTTTTTAGGCCTTATCACCATCCTGATCACGTACATCGTTAGTTTAAACTACGACTTATTTGGACAAACAGAGGCAAACAAAGCCTTAACATTACCCTTCTTAAGTTTAATATCGGTATCCGTTTTACCTATATTCTGGTTCATCGCTTTGAAAAGCTTCATGGATGGATTGCAACGGACTACCGTGGGTATGACGATTACCATCATCGCATTGGCTTTAAATGTATTTGGCAACCATTTGTTGATCAATGGTTTGTGGGGGCTACCAGCCTTAGGCTTATTCGGATCTGGCATTTCCACCTTACTGTCCCGTTTATTCATGGCGGGAACATTAGCTATTTATGTATTTACAAGAGAAGAATTCAAACCTTATCTGCGTAAAGGACATGTACATGTGGTCAAGAATGTCTTAGAGAAAAACATTCTTCGCATCGGAATTCCATCGGGAATGCAAGGTTTCTTTGAGATTGCAACCTTTGGTATGGCAGTAGTCATGATGGGCTGGATTTCAGTTACGGCTCAAGCAGCGCATATCGTCGCCATTAACATGGCTTCGATTACCTATATGATGGCTACAGGGATCGCTGTGGCGGGTGGAATTAATGTAGGAACAGCCATTGGCGAACGAAACCGTGCAGGAATTATAGAGTCTGGCAAAGCTGCCTTAATCCTTTCCCTATTATTCATGGGTGCCTGTGCCCTATTGTTTTTCTTCGGCCGAGAATACCTGGTCCGCGGTTATACGCAGGAAATACCCGTGATTGCGATTGCAGTTACTTTAGTAGTTTGGGGAGCCATATTTCAGCTATTTGATGGCATTCAAGCCGTTTCACTTGGATTATTACGTGGATTACAGGATTACAAAATTCCTACAGCCATTACCGTTATATCCTATTGGGGAGTCGGAATTCCACTTTGTTATTACATAGGAATTTACGAGAAAGTAGGTGCCGTGGGCATCTGGGTGGGCTTAACGGCTAGTTTAGTTTGTTCCTCTGTGCTACTTTCGTGGCGCTTTTATGCGAGGGCGAAGCGAGTGAAGTTTAAGGAACTGGAGGTAGATTAGAGATTATAGAGTAGAGAGTATAGAGTATAGAGCATAGAGAAGAGAATATTGATTCTTGGTTCGAAATATAACGTTATACCACATCAAAAAAGGGAGCAATTGCTCCCTTTTTTGATGACTGTAACGGTAGAACCCATCTATACTCTCTACTCTATAATCTCTAATCTAACCCACTACGAATGAATCGACCTTTTCGCCGTAGCCGCCAAGCAAGCCTCTTTCATCGCCTCCGTATACGTCGGGTGCGCATGAGACATGCGAGCTACATCTTCAGCTGAGGCACGGTATTCCATCGCAACGACTGCTTCCGCAATCATATCGGCAGCACGAGCTCCGATGATATGAACACCTAAGATCTCGTCTGTTGTTGCATCTGCTAACACTTTACACACGCCATCCACATCACCTGAGGCAATGGCACGACCTAAGGCTTTGAAAGGGAATGAACCCTCTTTGTATGCGATACCCGCTGCTTTTAATTCTTGTTCTGTTTTTCCCACAGAAGCCACTTCAGGCCAGGTGTAAACAACCCCAGGAATTAAATTGTAATTGATGTGTGGTTTTTGACCGGCAATCACCTCCGCTACAAAGGTTCCTTCTTCTTCCGCTTTGTGCGCTAACATCGCACCGCGAACTACGTCACCAATGGCATAAATACCAGGAACCGAAGTTTGAAGCGTATGCTCATCTACGGCAACACGACCACGCTCATCAGCAGTCAAACCAGCCGCAGCTAAGTTTAAACCATCTGTATAAGGACGACGACCGATACACACTAAGCAATAATCCCCTTTGATTTCGACTTCTTTTCCTGCCGAATCTTGTGCTTTTACCGTCACTTCCTTACCTTTTACGGCTGCAGAAGTCACTTTGTGGGATAGGTAGAAGTCTGCGCCCATTTTGGCAATCGACTTCTGTAATTCTTTTCCCATCGTCTTATCCATCGTAGGAATCATGCTATCCGCAAATTCAACGAACGAAACTTTAGAACCTAGACGCGCATAAACCGAACCTAATTCAGCACCAATTACTCCGGCACCGATCACAATTAAGTGCTTCGGAACTTCTTTCATCTTTAAGGCCTCCGTCGATGTAATGATACGCTCTTTATCCACGGGGATAAAAGGTAAAATTGTCGGCTTAGAACCTGTCGCGATGATAATATTTTTCGCAGAAATCACTTCGGAAGAACCATCTTCTTTGGTCACTTTCACCGTTTTAGCGGAGTCAAATGAACCCAAACCGTGGAAAGTGGTGATCTTATTTTTCTTCATCAAATACGAGATACCTGCATTCAAATTCGAAACCACACCTGCTTTACGCTTGATCATTTGGCCCATGTTCACCTTCGGCTTCGTGATATCGATCCCATGTTCCTCGAAGCTATGAACAGCATTGTAATAATGCTCAGACGAGTCCAAAAGTGCTTTGGAAGGAATACATCCCACATTTAAACAAGTTCCACCCATCACGGCGTATTTCTCAATGATGGCTACTTTGAAACCTAATTGAGCCGAACGGATCGCCGAAACATATCCACCAGGGCCAGAACCAATAACTACTACATCAAAATCTTGCATATAGGCGATTGAAAGCGAATAGGCCCCTAAAGGCCTATCCAATTGATTAAATATCTAATAATAAACGAGCTGGATCCTCTAAAAGTTGCTTTAAGCGAACTAAGAAGCTAACCGACTCACGACCATCGATAATACGGTGATCGTAGGATAAAGCTAAGTACATAATAGGACGGATGACGATTTGGCCATCTACCACGACCGGACGCTCTACAATATTGTGCATACCTAAAATTGCGACTTGTGGTGCGTTGATAATCGGAGTCGATAACATCGAACCAAATACACCCCCATTCGTAATGGTGAATGTTCCGCCGCTCATTTCCTCTAAGCTCAATTTGTTCTCGCGTGCCTTACCTGCTAAACGAACCACTTCTGATTCGATTCCCGCTAGGGACAAGTTCTCCGCAGAACGAATCACTGGAACTACTAAGCCTTTAGGCGCAGATACCGCAATCGAAATATCACAATAATCGTGGAAGACGATTTCATCTCCGTCGATTTTAGCATTTACAGATGGGTACTCTTTTAAAGCTACACAAACTGCTTTGGTGAAGAACGACATGAAGCCTAAGCCTACACCGTGTTTCTCCTTGAACTTATCTTTGTATTTACCGCGAAGATCCATCACTGGCTTCATGTCCACTTCGTTAAACGTCGTCAACATCGCTGTTTCATTCTTAACCGCGACTAAACGGCGAGCCACTGTCTTACGCAATGAGCTCATTTTTTCGCGACGTGTACGATCTGATGTCGCTGCTGCCGGAGCAGAAGCGGCTGGAGCCGATGCCGAAGCTGGTTTAACTGCAGCAACCGCATCCTCTTTCGTGATGCGACCACCTACGCCTGAACCTGCTACCGAAGCAGCGGAGATTCCTTTTTCATCTAATATTTTTGCTGCTGCTGGAGATGGGTGACCCGCTGCATATGTCGCATCCCCAGAAGAAGCTGGAGCTGCTGGAGCAGATGGAGCTGCTGCTGGGGCAGGAGCTGCCACAGCTACAGAACCACCTACAGTGATTCTTGCCAAAATTCCTCCAATCGGAACTACCGTTCCTGATTCAGCCACAATTTCTAATACACCCGCTGATTCAGCTGGCAATTCGAACGTCGCTTTATCTGATTCCAATTCGCAAAGTACTTCGTCTAAAGAAACGCTATCCCCTGTTTTCTTATTCCAAACAGAAACCGTCACTTCCGTGATCGACTCCCCTACCGCAGGAACTTTTACTTCTAAAACAGACGTAGGACCCGCCGCTGGAGCTGGTGCTGGTGCTGGTGCTGCTGCAGGCACAGCTGCCGCAGGTGCCGCATCTGCCACTTTTACTGAAGCGGTTGCTCCACCTGCCTCAATCGTACAGATGATTGCGCCGATCGGAAGAACATCGCCTTCTTTCGCCACAATATGCAACACACCTTCCGCCTCTGCAGGCAATTCAAAGGTCGCCTTGTCCGATTCTAATTCGCACAAAACCTCGTCTAATTTCACGTGATCGCCTTCCTTCTTGTTCCAAGTAGCAACGGTCACTTCTGTAATCGACTCGCCCACAGCGGGCACTTTCATTTCTATAGCCATAATAATTCTATTATTCGAATGCTTTGTTAATTAGGTTTGCTTGCTCTACGCCGTGAACTTTCAAGAATCCAGTCGCAGGGGAAGCTGATTTTTTACGTGCTACTAAACCTTTGAATTTAGACCAGCCAAATTCGCGGATCACATACGACCAGTAGCCCATGTTTTCCGGTTCTTCTTGCACGAAATATACGTCAGCGACTTTGTATTTCGCTAATTCTGCGTCTACTTGCTTCGTAGGGAATGGGTGTAATTGTTCCAAACGAACAATCGCCACATCCTTGCGCTTATCTTTTTCTTGGCGATCCAATAGATCGAAGTATACTTTACCTGAGCAAAGTAATACCTTCTTCACTTTGGCCTTATCTGCATAGCTATCACCGATCACCTCTTGGAATTTACCTTTGGTAAACTCTTCCATAGGCGAAACTACTTTCGGGTGACGGAAGATGGACTTAGGCGACATCACCACTAATGGCTTGCGGAAATCCCAAGTCAATTGACGACGTAAAGCGTGGAAAATATTGGCTGGCGTCGTTAAGTTCGCGACAATCATATTGTTCTCCGCAGCTAACTGCAAGAAACGCTCTGGACGCGCATTCGAGTGCTCTGGACCTTGGCCCTCATACCCGTGCGGCAATAACATCACTAAACCATTCTGAGTACCCCACTTCGATTCGTGAGATGAAACGAATTGGTCAATCATCGTTTGAGCGCCATTTGCGAAGTCACCAAACTGTGCTTCCCAAATAACTAAGGCGTCTGGATTCGCTAAGGCATAACCAAATTCGAAACCTAATACGCCGTACTCAGAAAGTAAAGAGTTATAAATCTGCGCTTGCTCTTGACCCTCTTTGATGTGGTTTAACGAATTGTAATTCTCATTCGTGTTCGCGTCGTGTAATACGACGTGACGGTGAGAGAACGTACCGCGTTGGACATCTTGACCGGATAAACGAACAGGCTTTCCTTCTAATAAAAGAGAACCGTAGGCTAATAATTCAGCCGTAGCCCAGTTTAATTGGCCTTTTTCGAAATATCCTTTGCGATCTGCGATTACTTTTTCGATTTGCTTTAAGGCAGTAAAACCTTTTGGCAAAGAAGTCAACGCTTTCGCTACTGAATCAATCACCTCTTTCGAGATCGCCGTTTTAGGAGACGAATCGAAATCCGTTTCGTTCGAGAAACGAAGCGCTGACCAGCGGTTATCTAATTTCAAAGGAACATACGGTGGGCTTACTTTTTGCTTCACCATATCTAAACGAGCCTGTAATTCAGCTTTGAAAGCGGAATCCATTTCTTCGGCTAATTTAGCCTCGATCTCACCGTTCTTGATTAATTGTTGTGTGTAAACCTCGCGTGGGTTTGGGTGATTCGTGATGTTCGCATACAACGTAGGCTGCGTAAAACGAGGCTCATCTGATTCGTTGTGGCCATTACGACGGTAACAAACCATATCCACAAATACATCGCGGTTAAATTCTTGACGGTATTCTGCCGCCATACGAGACACAAATACCACTGCTTCTGGATCATCTCCATTCACGTGGAATACCGGTGCATCGATGATTTTAGCCACATCCGTGCAATAAATCGCCGAACGAGCATCTTCAAAGTCAGTCGTAAAACCTACTTGGTTATTGATCACAAAGTGGATGGTTCCACCTGTACCGTAACCCTTTAATTTCGCCATCTGAGTTACCTCATAAACGATACCTTGACCAGCTACCGCCGCATCTCCGTGAATTAAAATAGGTAATACTTTATCGTAATCTCCTGCATAATGCGCATCTGCACTAGCACGGCAGAAACCTTCTACTAAGGGATTCACCGCTTCTAAGTGTGATGGATTAGGAGCTAATTTCAACGAAATCTCGCTTCCTTTAGGTGAAATATGCTTGCTTGAATAACCTAAGTGGTATTTTACATCACCATCCCCGTGAATTTCATTAGGAACATTTCCTTCGAAACCATCAAAGATTGCTTCGTATGATTTATGCATGATGTTTGCCAAAACGTTCAAACGACCTCTGTGCGCCATCCCGATCATCGCCTCCTTCACACCCGCATCAGCTGCTACATTGATAATCGCATCTAAACCGGCGATAGTGGATTCTCCACCTTCTAAGCCGAAACGCTTTTGGCCTAAATATTTTGTACCTAAGAAGTTCTCAAAAACAACGGCCTCATTCATCTTCTGAAGAATGTGCTTTTTCTCCTCAAACGTAGGCTTGAAAGAAAGGGCTTCCTTCTCGATTTTATTACGTAACCACTCTTTTTGCTGTACGTCGCGGATATACGAATATTCGAAACCCACTGAACCTGCATAGATTTTATGTAAAGCTGCTTGAATCGTGCGCAAAGTTACTGCACCTAAACCCATGAAAGATCCCGCTTGGAAAACGGTATCTAAATCCGCATCAGACAAAGAATAATCCGCCAAATCTAAACGTGGCTTACGATCCTTGCGCTCACGCACCGGGTTAGTTTTAGATAATAAGTGGCCTCTTGAACGGAATGCCTTAATCAAGGAGATAACCGCCATTTCTTTCTGAACGTGGCTTGAATCAGCTGAAACAGCGCCCGCAGGTGCTCCCTCGCCTAACCAGGTTTGAGAAAAGTCGAAACCTTTGAAGAAATCTCTCCAAGAGCTATCTACTGAATTGGGATCTTGTTTGTACGCCTCATACAAGTCAGCTATGACTTGCGTGTCGGCATTGGCTACGTAGGAAAATGGATCCATAAGTTAATTTTCTAGGCTTTAGGCCAAAGAAATGTTTCAATGTTTTGGTTTAGTACAATCTTAACAATCTATAAATGCTAAAATCTACGCAATTTACTATTTGCTCCGCAAAATACCCCTACTTATTCTTGGGTTTTTTAGCTATAAGTGCACAAATTTCTGAGGAATTTTATCCATTATAAAAGCACCCTAAAATTTCTTTAATAATTTCAATTTTTTCCTCTAAAATCACCAATAATTAGCCTATTCTTTTAAGGTCTAAATTGACCTAATTTCCCCAACCCAAAATCGAGGTCATAACGGAGGAAAATTTGATGAAAACCAGACGCTTCACTGGCCGTTATCGAACCCAGTGTAGACACATTCTTACCTAGAAAATCATACGAATAACCTACTCTAAAATTCAAACCTAGCGGCACCTCCAGCGAACCTAAAAATGCTGGATCACCAAACTCCGAACCCGTCTGCTGGTACCACAACCCAATACCAAGTTTTTCTTGGTACCAAAAAACAGCATTTAAATCCACTTTCGTCTGCAGATCCTTTCTTAAAACGGTTCCCACTTTTAGTGTATGCAAATCACCCACGGGGAAATAATAGGACGCTTGCAAATATAAAGGCGCATCTCCCAATCCATCAAATCGATTAGTAGGCTTCGAAATTCCCACCATCAAGGCTTCTTTTCGATAGGTCGCCCCTATCCCAATGCTTCCTAACAATTCACTCGAACCCGATTTGCCTAAAATGGGATATTGATTCACCCCTAGATTGACACCATAACTCAACTGATTCCCTCTCCCCCAATGCTCATGCTTAGAAGCGACCACCGCTAATCCTAAGTTAGAGGAAATCATTCCAGATGGAGTCGCATACGATTGATCCGTGTTGTATCCCAAAAAACCCAAGCCCCAGCTCCCCTTTTGCAAAGGCAGATCAATGCTCATTAACTGTTGTGAAGACGAGGCGCCGCCTATCGTCTGAAAAAGAGGCTTTTTGCGAAAAATCCCTTTGGCAGAAAAAATCTTCTGCGCTCCTGCATCCGCTGGATTAATGGCTAAGGGGAGAAATGGATAGACCATTCGCAAAGATTCCTGCTGGGCGTTTACAGCGAATGAAAGAAATATAAGTAAGGCAAGTTTCCTCATAAAAACTGACAATGTGACACCTCCAGCCGACTTGGAATTAAAATTGCAAAAGGATGCCCAAATGTAGGATTATTAATTTTAAAAAATATGAAAGAAACAGGTAACATCTCCATTCACACCGAGAACATTTTTCCCATCATCAAGAAATTTCTCTATTCGGATCACGAGATTTTCCTTCGTGAGCTAGTTTCAAACGCCGTAGATGCGTCCCAAAAAATCAAGCGATTAAGTTCCATTGGTGAATTTAACGGCGAATTAGGGGAACTAAAGGTGAAAGTTAGTTTTGACAAAGACAAAAAGACCATCACGATTTCTGACAACGGTATCGGTATGACCGCAGAAGAAATCAAGAAATACATTAACCAAATCGCCTTCTCTGGAGCTACGGAATTCGTAGAGAAATACAAGGACCAAGGAGATGACAAAGGTATTATCGGACATTTTGGTCTAGGTTTCTATTCTGCCTTTATGGTGGCGAAAGAGGTCGAGATCATCTCAAAATCGTACCAAGAAGGTTCTGAGGCCGCTTCTTGGAAGTGCGATGGTTCTACCGAATACACGATTGGATCAGCCAAAAAGAAGACGCGCGGTACAGATATCATCTTGCATATTGCAGAAGATTCAGAAGAGTTTTTAGAGGAGTTTAAATTAAAGTCGATCTTGGAGAAATACGGCAAGTTCTTGCCGATTGAGATTGAGTTTGGCGATAAGGTAATTAATAACCCGAACCCGATTTGGACTAAATCTCCGTCTGATTTAACAGACGAGGATTACTTGAAATTCTACGAGGAATTATATCCATTCCAAGAGAAGCCTTTGTTCTGGATTCACTTAAATGTGGACTATCCGTTTAATTTAACGGGTATTTTATATTTCCCAAAAGTGAAAAACGAGATGCAGTTGCAACGCGAAAAAATCTCCCTTTACAGTCGCCAAGTATTCATTACCGATGAAGTGAAAGACATCGTTCCGGAATTCTTGATGTTATTGCACGGGGTCATCGACTCACCAGATATTCCATTGAACGTTTCTCGCTCGTTCTTGCAAGCAGATTCGAACGTAAAGAAAATCAATTCGTACATCACGAAGAAAGTAGCTGATAAATTAGCAGAATTATTCAAATCGGATCGTCCTGCTTTCGAAGAGAAGTTCGCGAATATCGGCTTATTCATCAAGTACGGAATGATCTCAGATGAGAAATTCTTAGAAAAAGCGAAAGATTTTTGTTTAGTTCAAGATACGAACAACAAATATTTCACGTTAGACGAATACAGTGAAGAGGTGCAAGCTGCCCAAACAGACAAGGACGGAAACAAGGTGTACTTGTATACCACCGACGTAGAGCAACAAGATGCCTTTATTCAATCCGCCCAAAACAAAGGTTACTCAGTCATTAAATTGGATACCTTGATCGACAGCCACTTCATTAATACGATGGAGTCTAAATTAGAAAAGACGCAATGGAAGCGTGTAGATGCTGATGCAGTCGACAAATTAATTGATACGGGGATTACTTTGGAAGCGATTTTATCTGATGCTCAAAAAGAGAGCGTAAAGAAAGTCTTCGAAGAAACCCTAAATGACAAACAAAAAGTAGTGGCCGTAGAGGCGATGTCACCCGATGAATTACCTGCCATCGTCACTCAAAACGAGTTTATGCGCAGAATGAGTGATATGTCGAAGACCGGCGGTGGCGGTATGGGCATGTTTGGAGCGATGCCAAACACCTATAACATAACCATCAATGCAAACCACCCGTTGATTAGTAAACTAGCTGATTTGAAAGACGAGAGCGAACAAAAAGCGCTAGCGAAACAAATCTCTGACCTAGCTTTATTATCGCAAAATCTATTAACGGGGGCTGATTTGACAGCCTTCATTAAGAGAACGGTGGGAGGTTTTTAAGAAATCTCCTTAAGACAAATAAAAAGAGCCGCTAATTATGCGGCTCTTTTTTTTATTGCTTACGCACCATCAACTTCTTTGTGGCGACAGGTTTACCATCTACGAGTAGCTGGTACATATACAGTCCACTATTCAATTCACGCAAGGATATTTTAGCGCTGCGATCCTCTTTATCCAGTTCGACTTCCTTTACCACTAATCCTAACACATTATAAATCGCTATTTTGACCTCTTGGTTATTACCCGAAAATTGGTAATCGACCAAAGCATAATCGGCAGCCGGATTAGGATATAAATGGGAAACGAAAATACGATCTGCCTGAAATAAATAGGGGTCATTTTTGAATCCTAGCAGAGCTACTAGGACTAAAATTAAAGTGATATGTCGCAATACTATTTTCATTCTCAAATCGTTAAGACGAAATTAGTACATTTTCAGATGGCTCTGTCCTTTTTAAGGTTTTTTAACAAGGACTTGGTATTCCACCCGTTTCAGAATGGTTTGGAGGGATGGCTTTTCGGAGATTCTCCAGCGGAATCCATCTAATTCTTGCAGGTCACCTTTCCATTCTTTGGGAGGCACGAACTTAGCCTCTGGCTTCGTTATAAAGGCAATCTTCTTCACCTTATTATCTTCAAAAAACAAGTTCATTCGACTGCATTCCACTCGATTTAATCCAGTAGTTACTTTCTTATCATCGATGACATAATAGATACTTTCCCCATTCCCCTCTACATTCACCCGGTTCAGCTTAGAATCCTCTTTGAAATGAACCCACACTTTCCTTCCCTTAATCTGGTTGTAGTGGTTTGCTGAATCAATCGAAATCACGAAGGATTTACCACGCAAACGCATTTCCTTTAGCTTTTGATTCCCCATAAACAAGGAAATGGAGTCAGCTTGAGATTGAGAATCTTGGGTCCAGAGAATCGGTTTTTGGTAGAAATGAATGATTGAATCCTGCACATTATAACCTAGCGAATCGCATCGACCAGAGAGATCAGACTTATAAATGAGGACATTTTTGTAGGCAAATAACTTCCGAATCGAATCCTTTTTAATATTAACAGAGACCAAGGTATCCGCTGTCAAATACAGCGTATCCTTCTCCATAATGTTCTGCATCCACGCGTGGCCATAAACCCGAGTGATACCCGTTTTACCCGCATAACGGCCATTATCCCCTTTCAGGATTACTTTTTCTTTTTGGCTAACGAATTCAACCTTCCCTTTTGCCACCCCAATTTGGGTAGGAGAATCGTAAAATAAGGTATCTGCTGTCAGAATATATTCGTCGGTTTTTGCCGTCGAACGACCCGTAAAATTCGACACCTTCGTGATCGTATTGTAGAAACCGCGACTGGTAATGACGGTATCTTTTTTCGTCACAATTTCCGTGGGTGCAATGAAAAAGGCTTCCTTGGAGAGCGTGTTGTATTTCAGTGAATCTGCTTTTACGGAGCCTCCTTCTTTATCGATGACGCGAACCTTCTCTTTAAATAAAAAATTCTTAGTCGTGGTATTGTAAAAGCCTTCGCGACTCGTCAGGGTAGATTTTTTATCGATGATCTTAGCTCCTGAATGATAGATGGCCATTTTGGAGTTTAAATCATAGTCTAATTTGGGTGTATTCAAGATAATCGTATGATCATCTAATTTCACCCGGCCGCTGATATAGGCCTGGCGCATATTCCCGATGTACAATGCCGTATCACCTGTAATAGTTACCGTATCGGCTTGAATGATGCGCACATGGCCGTAAGCTTCCACGTTATTCGTGGTAGAGTTCAAAACGGCCTGATCACAGGAAAGCGTAGTCGTTCCTTGTTGCAATAATACGCGACCTACCAGGGTTTTGCGCATGATTAAATCCTGTTGCATTCCATTCAAACTGTCCGCTCGAATGACTTGCAAAAGTTGCCCTTGCGCTTGTGTTAAAAACGACAAACTCAGAAGAAATACCAGGAAAATCCAACCTTTGTAACGCATCTTGAAATTGAATCGCTAATTTCGTAGCTCCATTGAACACGCAATTTACCAATTTTATGCTGGAAGATTTTATCCATTTTGTCCAAAAAGAGAATTTATTCCAACCCGACCAGAAAATTCTAGTCGCCGTGAGTGGCGGAATTGATTCTGTTGTATTGAGTAAACTGTTTTCTTTGGCCAAATATAAATTTGGAATCGCCCACGTCAACTTCAGCCTTCGCGGTGAAGAATCGCTTGCGGACGAGGTTTTCGTGAAGAAATTCGCCAAAACCCTCAAAGTCCCCTACCACACCATCTGCTTCGACACAAACGCATACGCCACACAAGAAAAGATCTCCACCCAAATGGCCGCTCGCATTTTGCGCTACCAATGGTTTGAAGAAATCCGTGTAAAAGAAGGTTATGATTTTATTGCGACCGGTCACCACCAATTAGACAGCGCGGAAACGATGCTCATTAATCTAGTTCGAGGCACTGGAATCGCCGGTTTTCATGGTATTCCCATTAAATCAGGAAATTTAATCCGTCCCTTATCATTTGCCAGCCAAGACGCTATTTTCGACTTTGTAGTCGGTCACAAATTGGCTTGGCGTGAAGATTCTTCGAATGAATCGACCAAATACCAACGCAATTTCATTCGCCACGAAATAATGCCCAAGTTCCAAGAACTGAACGCCCATTTCGAGCAAACCCTCGCAGCCACTAGTTCAAAAATCAAAGGGATAGAAGCCTGGATGCAAGAAGAATTGCAAGCTTTTATCAGCGAAAACAGCTCTACTGATGCAGCTGGGAATGTAACGGTCAAAATACCTTCATTAACCCCCAAAAGCACCGTTTTACTCACTGAACTATTACTCAGCTACCACTTCAATTCGACCTCCATCGAAGCCATTTTACAGTCGGATAAAGTGGGTGCCATTTTTGAATCTCCTAGCCATAGTTTGAATATCGATCGCGGCCAATGGATCATATCACAGAAAAGTCAAGCGGATTATAAACCCATCGTCATCTCCGAAGAAGATGAAGTCATTCAACTGGGAAATCAAGAATTACATATTTTCATCGAAGAAAGAACGGCTGACTGGAAAGCAATCACGGATCCGAATGTGGCTTGTCTTGATGCAGACACACTTGATTTTCCTCTTGAAATACGAAAAGCACAAGATGGGGATTGGTTTTGTCCACTAGGAATGAACCAGAAGAAGCTTATCTCGGACTTCCTAACGGATAAGAAAGTGCCCTTGGCTATCAAAAAGAATACTCAAATCCTTTTAAGCAAAGGTTCTGTTGCCTGGATCCTAGGACAACGAATTGATAATCGGAATAAGGTGACGGATAAGACGGAGTTGGTGGCTGTTTTTGAATTGAAATCCTCAATCGAAAAGAATTAAGCTGAGCCATTTTAAATAACAATTTGAAAATTGTGCTGCGCAATAATTTTCTGAATTGCTTTTTAAAATACTCTCAGCCAAACAACATTTTAGGTTCGGGAATTTCAATCAAAAAACCACTTTTATTTCTTCGGACTTCGGACTAATCAATAAGCCGCTTGCGGCTACTATCAACTGACCACTGTCCACTGGATACTGCTGCGAAGCAGCTCGCTATTTTAATAATCTGCGATATGCCTCCGTCCTAATCGGATCCAACGTACTTAAATACGTAAAAGCTTGCTGACGTTCAGCCGGAAGGGCTTCGTCCAGAAGGGAAATGATTTCTTCTGATTTGGCATCAAAAAAGACGCGAATACTAGCCGCACCTGGGCGCAAGGTATTCATCTCCCTAATCGACTTTAATAGATCAAGAATTCCCTTTCTGGCTACATCCGGATTCTCTGACATTTTATCCAAATAGCGGCGATGGTACTGGTAGTTCACCTCTCGCATGCCCTGCAAATTTTGGTTAATTAAGTTCTCCGATACGCCCATTCTGCTGCGAACATCAGAGATGACGCCCCAGCCAGAACCAGCGTTTTGGGCTAGATTCGTTAGATTATTTAATTTCTGAACGAAAGGTTCTCCTCCTTTTGGGGCAAAAGAATCATATGAATAGCTTAGTCCCAAATAAGCATAAAATGCCATCATCGAACTCAAGTTATCCGAAAAGCTATTGTCATTGTAGGTAATAGGCGTACCTAATTGGTACTTGAAATTGAAATTCTTGTCCACTAAATTCAATAAAACCGTTTCATAGGAGGTACCGTAAATGGGACGCAAAACTTGTACACGCGCTGTTGCCTCGATGTCTCCCTGGGCGGAGGACTTCGTTAACAGTAAATTAATCGTTAATTTGATTTTTTCTTCGGGTGCAAAATTATCTGATGACCACCTCCGGCCATTCATAAATTCCTGCATTGTTCGTTGTAATTCAGCATAGACTTGAGAACCGCCTCGCTGCTGGTCGAGCTGTAATTGCTCTGTACTGATACTAATAGAAGTTAAAAGTTCTTGAGCTTGAACAGCCCAAGAACTTAAAAGGAATATCAACAGAAATCGCATTGATTTCATGATCGATCTATTAAAATCACAGGTGACTAGTTTTCAGTTGTACCTTCTTCGCGGTTTCTGAAATCTACTTTATCAGCTAAAAAATCATCGATAGCTAAAGCGGAAGGCTTAGGCATACGCTCGTAGTATTTAGAGATTTCGATTTGCTCGCGGTTCTCAAAAATCTCTTCTAAATTATCTACAGAAGAAGCGAACTCAGATAATTTACCTGACAATTCTTCTTTCATCTTGCTTGAAATCTGACGTGCACGTTGTCCTACGATCGAAATCGATTCGTATACGTTACCAGTTTTAGCAGCGATCTTATCTACATCACGTGTAATGATGGATGGATTTGTTGGAGTCTTAGACATCTCTATATAATTTAAGATTGCAAATTTAACGTTATTTTTTAAGAAATACTATTGAGGACTGGTAGCAATTTTCGAAGTATTCGACTTCTCTTTTTCCTGCAATGCCTTGTATTCTGCTTCTAATTTGGCGATTCGGGTGACCTCATTTTGGCTCTCCGTGTACCATTTTTCAGCTGTTTTCAGTAACGAACTCTGTGGATACTTATCGATGAATTCTAAATAGAACTTCAATACGTCTTCGTAACGCTCCTTTTGTTTGAATTCGACCGTACTTTTTGCCAAATCAAACTGGGAAACTACCTTGAAATAAGCCATCTCCTCATTGTAATCAGAATCAGGGAAGTCACGTTGGAAATTCGTAATCTCAATGACAGCAGACTTCAAAGAGGCGATGTTAAAGGGAGAGGTTTTGTAATACAATTTAGCCTTTTCATAGGCTTTCTTCTCCAGTTTCTTCCGCAAATCCTTGATCATCAAACTGCAATCTTCCCGGTATTTAGAATCTGGGTAATTATTCAAATAACTCTGCAATTCATTGATAGCCGCTAAAGTACCTGTTTGATCTAAATTGAAATTAGGGGAATCCTTGTAAAGCGAAAAGGCAGCCATGTAAATCGACTCTTCTGCATATTCTGAACGAGAAAACACTTCAGAGAAACGCTTAAAGTGCGCATTAGCAACGGTATAGTTTGCTAATTCGAAATCACATTTGGCCTGGTAAAAAGTAGCCATTTCCTGCGTAGAATCACCCGTTAATAGCGGCAAAACCTCATCAAAAAGAATCCCAGCCTTATCAAACTCTTTCTTCTTGTAATAATCAACCGCGGCTTTGTACTTAGTCGTAACGCTCGCGCTCTTTCTGAACTTCTCGAACTTCCCACACGCACTTAAACCGATTAAGGCGATTAAACAAACTAGTATTTTATTTTTCAAATTCATAAGCCCGCAAAGATACGTTTATTTTCTGAATTGTAGGTGATAGAGTTGCGCATATAAACCATCCAAAGCCAATAATTCATCTTGCGTCCCGCGCTCTTTAATTTCCCCTTTGTCCATCACTAAAATTTGGTCTGAATTCCGAATGGTAGACAAGCGATGTGCAATCACAACTGCTGTACGCCCTTTCATCAAGGTAGAAATCGCCTGTTGAATCAATACTTCCGTGTCAGAATCCACGGAAGAGGTGGCTTCATCCAGTACAATAATCTTCGGATTATGGACCAAAGCACGCACAAACGAAATCAACTGCCTTTGCCCAACACTCAAGGTAGCTCCACGTTCTTTTACCTCATAATCATAGCCACCTGGAAGTGAAAGAATAAAATCATGGACACCCACTGCTTTCGCGGCTTCTACCATTTTATCCTGAGTGATCGACTCATCACCTAGATGAATATTGTAGGCAATCGAAGAACTAAATAAGAACACATCTTGTAATACCACCGCGATGTTTTTGCGCAAAGAGCCTATTTCGTAAGAGGTCAAAGGAACGCCATCGATGTTGATCTCACCACTTTGGCAATCATATAAACGCCCTAATAAACCAATAATGGATGATTTTCCAGCTCCAGTCGCTCCCACAATCGCACAGGTTTTCCCCGCTTCTACCGTAAAACTCACGTTTTTAACTACCCACTCTGGCTCTTGGTAAGCGAAAGTGACATCTGAAAAGACTATTTTACCTTCGATGTGATCCGCCTGAATGGTTCCGTTATTTTGTATGTAATCCGTCGAATCTAAGAGCGTTAAAATTCGCTCCGTCGACACTATCCCCATTTGTAGTGTATTGAACCGATCCGCTAACATCCGAATGGGACGATAAAACAAGTTAATAAACATGATAAACGCGGTCAAGGTCCCCACTCCCATCTCCTCCTTCACAATGTAGGTGGATGCTGCCCAGACAACTAGCCCCGTACCAATCGCTGCAATAACATCGGCCACAGGAAAAAAGACCGAATAGGCCAAAATACCCCGAATATTAGCGTCGCGATGTTCCTCGTTAATGCGGTTAAATTTCGCTAATTCTTGCTTTTCGGCGTGAAACATTTGGACGATTAACATCCCAGAAATATGTTCCTGCACAAAGGAATTTAGATTTGCGACCGCCGTTCGAACCTCATTGAATGATTTCTTGATGTATTCTTTGAACACATAAGTCGAAAAAATCATAAAAGGGACTGTCGCAATAATAATCAGGGTCAAGCGCCAATCCGCATAAAACATCACCCCTAAAATCAGGAATAATTGCAAAAGATCGCCCGCGATAGAGGCTAGTCCTTCTGAAAAAACGTCATTCAATGTTTCGATATCCGACACCGTCCGCGTTACTAAACGCCCGATAGGTGTCGCGTCAAAGAAAGCCAAACGCAGATGAACAATCTTCTCATACAATTGAATGCGAATGTCGCGGATGACGGTTTGGCCTAAATAACCGGCTAAATACGAAGTAGAAAACTGCAAACCTGTTTGCAATGAGAGGGCCCCCAGCATCCAACCCAGCATACGAACTAAATCGGAGGCGAAAGTCAAGCCTAGGTAATTATCTAAAGTATAGCGAATTAAAAGGGGGACAACAGGGGAAATCCCTGCCATACAAAGAATCAAAAAGACCAGAAACCAAAAGCGAAAACGGTAGGGCTGAACAAAGCCATACAACCGTTTAATGATCTGAAAATCGAATGTTTTACCGGAATTAGCTTCTTTCACTGTTCATTTTTTCGATGGAGGAAGAAGCTGCGCAGGTACCACAGCCTTTGGCACAGTTCCCTGCATTCTTACCCCAAAACTGATTGTATACCAGGCGAACTAAATAAACGAGCGCCGCAGCAAATACCAAAAAGATGATCCCGTTTTCCATATTAATCAAACCACTTAGATTGCAAAGTTCCTAAAAATTCCGAGAATATGGGACCTGCACCAATAATTTCACCCGTAAAAATAACGTCCTGGCCACCCGAAAAATTGGTCACCATTCCTCCCGCTTCTTCGATAATGATTTTACCTGCAGCGACATCCCAGGGCTTCAGATTAGCCTCAAAAAAGCCTTCAAAACGACCGCAGGCCGTATAAGCTAAATCAATGGCCGCCGCACCCATGCGTCTTAAACCGTGCGAAGAACGCATTAGTTCCTTCAATAAATCTAAATACCGGTCTTGGTAGGAGAAATCGTAATAGGGAAATCCGGTGGCTAATAAAGACTTAGACAAGGAATTTTCAGGAGAAACCTGAATGGGTTTGCCATTCAAATGCGCTCCGTGTCCCTTCACCGCGGTAAATAATTCATCGCGATTAGGCTCATAAATCAAACCTAGAATGGGCTGTTTATTCAGGATCAAACCCACCGAAACGGCGAATACCGGCAGCTTGTGCAGGAAATTCGTGGTTCCATCTAGAGGATCAATCACCCAATAATAACCCTCCCCTACTTCCTCGTAATTCGACGAAGTTTCCTCCGCGATAAAGGCCGCCTCTGGAAAAATAGCTGAAAGTCCTTGTTTTAATTTCGCTTCGGCCTGCTGATCCACAAAGGAAACTAAATCATTCGTTCCTTTATAGATAATATCCGAACTCGTAAACTGCGATGATTGCGCAAGAATCCATTGGCCGGTCTCCCGAACCAGTTTCGAAGATTCTTTCAATACATCGGTTAACGCTTTCATTATTTTTTAGCCACAGGTTTTACGCTTGCCAAAGGTCCTTTCAACCAATCCGCAATAATCTGTTGCGTCTCTTTCAAATACGTATCTTTCGCGTGCTTGTCTTTTTCTTTAGAAACCAACTTCGTGTCTTCCGCTTCAGCACCTGCCAACACTTCCATCACAGCCGCAGCCTCATCTGGCTTTTTCTTTTGGTCATCTAGTTCTTTCTTGCGCTTATCATATTGCAATGCAATCGAATTCGTTTCCTTTAATTTCTTCCAACGCTCTAAATCCTCTTTCAATTTCAATAGCTCAGGCTTCGTTTTCAAGCGATTTTGGAAAGCCACCTGTAATTGCTTCACCGTAGCAGGATTCACTTTTCCTGTCTTCGTAAACGTAGTCGAACGAATCATATCCCAAGGTAACGCACTTGGCTGAGAACTTTCACCAAATTCCTCCGCAGAGAAAGCCGATGGTAAAGCGAAATCAGGACTCACCCCTTTATGTTGTGTAGAACTTCCTGTGATGCGGTAGAATTTTTCCAAAGTAATCTTCAATACACCTGGATTTTCTTTCTCCGAACGAACGAAACGACTTAAATCTAACACGCTTTGAACGGTCCCTTTACCGTAGGATTGCTCCCCTACGATAATTCCTCGTTGGTAATCTTGAATAGCACCGGCAAAAATCTCCGAAGCGGAAGCAGAGAAACGGTTAATCAATACAGCCATGGGACCATCGTAGACTAATTCTGGATTCTCATCATTTTCCTGTGTGATTTGGCCAGTTGATTCTTTACGCTGCACCACAGGTCCAGAGGTAATAAATAAGCCTGTTAAATCAACCGCCTCGATTAAGGATCCTCCACCGTTGTTACGCAAGTCTATTAACAAGGCATCGATTCCTTCTTTCTTGAACTCCAAAAGAAACTTGCGCACATCTGCTGAAGTAGATTTAAAGCCTGCCTCATTATTGCGAGCCCCTTCAAAATCACGGTAGAACATGGGTATCGTGATTAAACCAATTTTGATGGTTTTGTCTCCTTGCTTTTGGAACAAAATCTCTTTCTTCGCCGTCTGCTCTTCTAGTTTAATCTTTTCGCGAACGATACGCACC